>OJAL01000629.1_pt1 | contig 24329 bp, 23 predicted proteins | sample 1589301 | NCBI WGS metagenome assembly OJAL01 (sample SAMN03283261) | human gut metagenome | biome: human-associated habitat; material: feces | host: Homo sapiens | place: USA | collected 2013
CTTCCACGATCTCGTTGTAGGTCTCGGCGGTGGTCTTGTTCTCCTCGATGGTGATAACGCCGTCAGAGGTGACCTTCTCCATAGCCTCGGCGATCAAACGGCCGATCTCGGGGTCACCGGCAGAGATGGTGCCGACGCGGGCGATATCGTTGCTGTCCTTCACCTTCTGGCTGTGTGCCTTGATGGTCTCCACAGCGGTGGCAACGGCCTTACTCATGCCGCGGCGGATATCCATGGGATTTGCACCGGCGGTAACGTTCTTCATGCCCTCATTGACCATAGCCTGTGCCAGCACGGTAGCGGTGGTAGTACCATCGCCTGCGGCATCGTTGGTCTTGGTTGCGACCTCACGCACCAGCTGTGCGCCCATGTTCTCGAACTCGTCCTTCAGCTCGATTTCTTTTGCGATGGTCACGCCATCGTTGGTGATGACCGGTGCGCCGAACTTTTTGCCCAGCACCACGTTGCGGCCCTTGGGGCCGAGGGTGATCTTAACGGTGTTAGCCAGGGTATCAATACCGGCACACAGTGCCTTGCGAGCGTCTTCGCCCTGCTTGATCTGCTTTGCCATAATACATCGCTCCTTTATAATATAAGCTCAATTGAAAAGGGAAAATTCAGTTTCAGTCTTCCACAACAGCCAGAATGTCGCTCTGGCGCACGATGGTGCACTCTTCGCCGTCCACCTTGACCTCGGTGCCGGAGTACTTGCTGGTGAGGACCTTGTCGCCGACCTTGACGGTCATCTTGACTTCCTTACCGTCCACGACACCGCCGGGACCCACCGCGATGACCTGTGCGACCTGCGGCTTCTCTTTTGCGCTGCCGGTCAGGATCAGGCCGCCTTTGGTGGTCTCCTCGACTTCAACAGTCTTAATGACAACACGGTCTGCAAGAGGAATGATCTTCATAATTCTTGCCCTCCAATTATATTGAATTTATTTGAAACTTTGTTGCGCCCTGCGGGGGCTTCGTGTGTGCCCTGCAGTGGTTTAGCACTCCTTTTCTCTGAGTGCTAAGTGTATTGTACTCATCTTGCCCTGAAAAATCAAGGGGTTTTGCGATTTTTCTTTGTTAAGAATTTATGACGCCCAAAAATCGTACTCTGCCACGCAAAAAAGGCGGCGCATCCTTGACAGGACGCGCCGCCTTTTTTATACTTATAGCGCATTAGAAAAACACAGCTGCCGCGCTTTGCGGCAGAACGGAGGATACCGTGACAGACAAAAAACTGATCTCATCTTTACAAGGACTGCGGGCAGTCGCATTTTTGTGCGTGGTCATCTCCCATTGCGGGGCGCCGTGGCTGGGTCCGTGGGCGATTTCAGTATTTGTAGCGCTGTCCGGTTTTCTGATGGTCTGCAACTATTACGACCGCCCTCGCACAGCACCGGGGCTGCAGTCTGCCATAGCTTTCTCCTTTAAAAAAATACGCCAGCTGTATCCGCTGCACCTTATTATGATGGCTGCCGCCCTGTTATTTGTACTGAAGGGGCTTCTGGCGCAGCCCTCTGCCCGCGGGGTTCTCTCCTGTGCGGCGCAGCTTGCGGTAAGCATTTTCCTGTTGCAAACATGGATCCCGTCCAGCCGTTTCTGGTTCTGCCTGAATGGAGTGGCTTGGTATCTTTCGGTTCAGGCTTTTCTGTATGCCATCTTTCCCACGCTTCTCGCCGTGCTGAAAAAGGCCGATGCCCGCAGACTGCGCTGCATTGCCGCAGCAATTTTCTGCGTACAGTGCCTTTTCTCCCTTGCGGTCTGGAAAGCCGGGCTCAGCGGAAAGGCCGCATTCTACCTGACCTATCTGTGTCCGCTGTTCCGGGCAGGCGATTTTACTATCAGCTGCTGCGCGGGCTGTCTTTACCACAGCCGCAAACAGGAGAGCACACTGCCGCGCAGTGCTTTCTCCCTATTGGAACTGGCCGCTGTACTGCTTGCGGGCGGCTGCCTTTTTATCGCCGCCAAGCACACAGGGGTTCTGGGCGCAGTGGCCTTCCGGTACAATGTGCTGTTCACTCCCTCTGCGGTGCTGCTAGTCTGGCTGCTCGCCATGGGCAAAGGGTTCATTTCCCGGCTGCTATCCGCAAAGCCGTTTTTGTGGCTGGCACAGCTCTCCCCTTACGGCTTTCTGATCCATCAGGTACTGATCCGGTATATGGAGTGGGCTGCGGACAAGTTTAGCCTTACAGTGCAGCCCGTGGTCTGGACCTTGACCGTATTTTTGCTCACGCTCTGCCTGAGCTGGTTTTATAAGGCGCTGGAACGCCGGGTGCGGCAGCGTCGTACAAAGGCTGCTGCACAGTAAACAAAAAGACAGCTTCGATTTCTCTGCACTGCGCCAAGTTATGTCATGAATTTTAGTTGCGCATGAGAGGTTCTTCTTTCGTAAAAAACCTCTCGTCCCTCCAGCGTTCCCAGAAAATGGAACAAAAAGAAAACCCCAGAATCATTCGAATTAGAGAATAATTCCGGGGTTTTTAATACTGTCGGCGGGGGCGAACCCGTACTCTGTCTCCAGAAAGGGATTTTAAGTCCCTCGTGTCTGCCTGCCTTCAGCAAAGTCGATTTTCGTTCGTTGTATCGTTTGATTTCTCATTGCGAGAGAGATTTTTCCTTCGCGAGCGAGAGGGATTCGCACTTTTTATAAGATGATAATATCACATTTTTCGCCCCATGTCAACCATGTAAAATTGTTTCATCTTGTCGTGCTTGATCTTCGGAGCGTCCGGGACCCAGGGCTGCCGCCGGGGCGTTCGCCCTGCCCAGATGCGCTCCTCAGGGTGGGTGATGATAGGGTTGTATAGTGCTTTGATTGGTGCATTGATGGACGCACTTGAATGATGGGTTGCCTCTGATTTTTGAAGAGTACTTTTGAAGTGATTGAGGTTGTTTTGATGTGCAGACGGACTTGATTACTTCTTATCTGTGATGTTCCTTTGCTTTGCCTCCGCTCGCCCCTGCTACCTCTTTTGCTGTAATTTCACCGGAAGTAATTTTGAGGGATAGAATGAGAAACGAGTGTATTTGTTTGATATGAAGCAATCATTTTATTATAAAACCGCGTGGATGGGATTTTGCAACCACACCCACACGGTCTGAGGTCTAAAAGATTATTTTAGTTTTTCGAGTATCTCGTCTGCACTCACGCCGCTGGCCAGCAGCTTTTTCAGCACGTCCTCTGCTTCAGCTTTCTTTGCTTCCTCTGCAGCCTTAGCATCTGCCTTTGCTTTCTTTGCTTCCAAAGCTGCCACTTCTTTTTCGGCCTTCCTCAAAGCAGCCTTTTTTGCTTTCAGATCAGCCTTCAAAGTGTCAATGTTGGCGGTGACGGAGGCAATCTCCGTATTCAGAGACGCAATAGTCTCCTGCTTCTCCGCGATCTGGGTTGCGTAGTCTTTGGTAATATTCGATTTTGGACGGTTCTTGCTTCCTTTGGTTCTGGGCATAGGTGATAACCTCTTTCCTTTTGTAGTGGTTTAAGTATAGCACTGTGTTAGGGTGAGGGCAATATTACTCCTTTAATCAATTTTCATTCCAGCTTCTATCCAATTATCAAATTCCTTTTTGACTATATCCGCCGTATAATATGCGCCCTCTCCTTCATCCTTATGATAGGTAAACCAATTTTCTACTTCTTTTTCCGATTTATCTGAATTTCTCTTTTTCAGTCCTTTGATAAAATAATCATAGCTGTTTTTCGCAAAGACCAACGATGGATTTCCATTCTTTCCTCCATAGTCTGCGTAATGGCATGCACGTGTTACAGCTTTTCCAATCCATATTTTACTGTTAATACCAACACCTTTTCGACCAGCTTTTACCACAAGTTCTTGTGCTGTCGACTGCCCTATTCCTACCTTTATTTCAGGCAAATCTCTATCCTTTAACAGTTTATTAAGCATTCTCATAAAAGTGTTTATATAAAATGCTTTTGTTGCGATTTCTAGCTCATCACTTTCTTTCGGCGTTGTATATACCGCATACACGCAATCTCCGCGAATGCCAATTTCTCGAAGATTATCATCGTCTCTCAAAATCTCAATAATCTCTGAGGAAAAGCTTCGAAAGACCTTAGCTAATTTTTCTTTATCTTCATCTGCACACAATTCTGTTGAATCACGCATATCTACAAAAATGGCACTCACCCAACTATAGTAGCCGTTTGTGAATGTGAAATCATCGTCATTTGGAAGTTTATCTTGTTCAACAACCTCCATATCGTTATCTAAAATTTCTTCTAGCCTTCGCTTACCTGCTTTGTAATCATAATCAGCCATTAGTTTTCTCTATCCCTCAATACAAGAAGATTCCAATTAGAAACATTACGATAAATGCAATAAACCCAACTATCGTCCACTTAATCCCTTTATTGTAGTTCATATATTTTTCATTTGCAATTTTCGAGTTTATGTAGACTTGAGAAAGGAGATCTTTCAAATAATCTTCCTTTTTTATGCTTAATATATCATTTTGAAAAATCTGATAGGATGCCCTATCGCTTATCTTTCCAAAAAACAAAACCGAATCTGTTATCATTTCTGGTTGCTGGTAAATGTTAGCATCAATCCTTGCAATTAATGTTGTAATTAATCGCGCAATTCCATGGCACAGCGTGAATACAGAAATCCCAAGAAATCCAATATATAAAACTGTACAAAAATTTGCTGGCGGTATAATACTCTGCAACACGTTGTACATTTCAGCCACTCCATCATTTGTGAAAATGATGGTTAATAAAACACCTGTCATTGCAAGCACTGTACCTGCTTTTGAATCACAACTATTTATCCAGCCATTTATTCTATCCAGTGAAGCTTTCGCCTCTTCTATTTGTTCTTCTGTATCCAATGTATCTGCTATTATTGTTCCCATCATTGTGACGATTCCTTTCACAATCCGTTTATCAAATTCATTTATCGTAGCCACTATCACATCTTCGCCGACCATAATAGATCGTTGCCTGCCGCTCACCGCGTAGAGGTGTGCAAAGTTTCGAGCGACGTAGGGAGCTACCGCTCCCACAATTCATGCGGCTTCCTCTATGATATTACCATGGAGAGGTGTAAATCACATGAAGAACAAATTAGATTGGTTCGATGATAACTGGAATTGGGATGTATTACCCACACGGATGCTATATGAACTTCTGCTCTCCCCTACTTACCGATGGCCTTGGAAAGTGAAGGTTGTATGCTCGTATAGGTGGGGTGCTGAGTTTCCAAAGTGTCCACGGTGCGAAATCACTATGAAGCGTGAGTACCAGCTCTTCTGCGACCACTGCGGTCAAAGACTAAACTGGAGTGGGTTTGATGATGTAGAAGTACGGTACATAGGGTTGGATGGGGTTGAAGAGGCTGAAGATTGATTTCTGGTACTTTTATTTTACTCCGCTGTGATAAAATCCGCAAGGTTAAACCTTATATCCCTTTTCGCAAATCACATTGACTACTTCGTCCACATACTTCTGGCAGGTATCATGGTCAGGTGCTTCCACCATAACACGAACGACCGGTTCCGTACCAGACTCACGCACCAGAATACGGCCGGTATCGCCCAGCGCTTCTGCAACTGCCTTGACTGCCTCCTGTACCGCCGGGTCGTTCTGTGCAGCTTTCTTATCAGTGACACGGACGTTCTCCAGCACCTGCGGGTAGATCTTCAGCGGCTCAGCCAGCTTGCTCATGGGCATCTTCTTCGCCAGCATGACCTCCATCATCTTGAGACTGGTCAGAATACCATCACCGGTGCTGGCGTACTTGGAGAAGATGATATGACCGCTCTGCTCGCCATCAATACGGCAGCCGTTCTTAGCCATGTACTCGTAGACGTACTTGTCGCCCACAGCAGTCTTTGCATAGCCGATGCCCTGCTCGTCAAAAGCCTTGTACAGACCAAAGTTGGACATGACAGTAGTGACCACGGTGTTGTTCGTCAGTTCGCCGTGTTCCTGCATGTAGCAGCCGTAGCAATACAAGAAACTTAGGTTTCACTAACTTCATTACTTCCGTATCCAAATATGACTTTTCCAATATGCTCGGCCACCTTTAAATCTTCTTCCGTATTTATGTCAACAGCTTCGAATTTACTAACAAAATGCATGTATGGTTTTCTGCCAATGCGGCACCGATACCTTACTAAGCTATCTTTAGAGATACCATATAATCCTGTAGTTTCTTCGATTACCGGAAGCATATCCTGACTCCTAGGTAAAATACCTGGCCTGTAATTAATAGGCGTGTTGGCGAACCAATAGAAACTATGATTTGCTAGTGCTGTAAAGCAAGAATCAAACTCTTCGCTACCAATCAGCGTATTGTAGCATTCTTTTATTGTTTCAGGCTGCATATAAGGAGCAGTAGCAAAAAGCTGAAAATAATAATCATAATCCGGAAATTTTTCGCAATGATATACCAGCAAATCATTACCGTTTGCTGTATTCGTTGCAAGCTCTGGTTTTCGTTCAATGACATGAAAGCCCATTTTTACTGCATACTCTGATATTTCTTGACTGTTAGTATCAATATAAACATCATCAAACACATTTGCCACTTTTACATGTTCGCATATGTATTCGTACAGCTTTTTTCCATTCAGTACGCGTAAGTTTTTACCCGGAACTCTTTCTGAATTAGATTTAATCGGAATGAAACATGCAGTTTTCATGCTGCCACCTTCTTTTCGGTGTCAGCACAATCAGCCACACTCAAATGGAGGCAGTTATATGTTGCCCCCCCCACAATATACGGCTCAATCTGCGAAACTGATTCATCCATGTCCAACCAAGCACGCGCACATGCTAAGTCCAGCCCATCATCAATATCAATACTAGTTCTTTTATCTAAGATGTAGCGATAAGGATTGTGTCCGTGGAAATACTTCCACTCAATCATTTTTTACGCGGAGCAAGTAAAATGCCATCAGTCACAAAATACAACGGCGGAAGCTGCTGGGAAGGAACGTGTTTGATTCCAAGTTCATAATTGACTGGACCTTTATCATCCCACAGATACCGTTTAAACATTTCCATTGAAACCAAAGAATCATATCCCTGCTCCAATGCTTTGTAGTAAAGTGCAATAGCTTCTTTATAGTGTTTTGGAAAAACTAACGGTGCTGTGCAAGTAGCCCAAAGAATATCATCACCCGGAACATTCTCACATATATGCGCTACAACCTCGCCGAATGTTTTGGTTTTCTCATCACAAAATTCAGGGGCGCGCTTATGTATTTTTACTCCCTGAGAAGAAGCCATTGCAAGCATTAAATCAGAATCAGAAGACACGACAATATCTGTAATCTCATCCACCTGTTTCAATTGATTAATCTTGTTGATCAAAAGATTTGTTCCCGCAAAAGGTGCAATATTCTTATTTTTTAATCTGCGGCTACCTTCGCGTACAGGAATAATTGCTGTAATACTCATAAAATTACCTCCTAATATTTCTCATAAATATAGCAACCTACACTCATGCAATTCAATTTGTAAATTCAACGCCCTCCTTTTTGAAAATCCAAGTCAACGCACTCCTAAGTTCCTCTACGTTCTTTGGTATAAAAATCTTATCCTTTCGGCTATATACTTTTCTAATCTGATCGATTTGTTTCTCATAATTATTCGGATCTTCCAAGTCATGGTAACTGTAAAAAAGACGATAAGCAAAAAACAAATACGGTTCTTTATTTGCTAATATTTTCGGAGAAAACTGAGCATTCGAACAATCGCCAATAAGAATGTGCTCATTCGTTATATTGGATAAGCATTCCAATTCCCACATATTATCGCCATAATCCACTAAGACTTCATTATACCGTCTTCCACTTCGGGGGTGTATTCTTACTAACGAATCTTTGGCCAAGCCAAGATCCATTAATAGTTCTTCTGGAGACAAACCATTGTACTTGGGACATTCTTCAAAAGGGCGCTCCAGAAAAATCACCTTTTTTTGTGAAACCATTGATTGTGCATTAAAATCGAACAATCTGCAAACGACAGGAAAAGCCGGGTTTTGATCATTCCATTTTGGAAGTTGAATAGTCTTCTCTGCAACCTTTGATTTGCACATTTCCGCATTGTTTACAAAGAAAGCCTTCGGATGAATAGTCGATAGTCCTCTATTAAAAAGGCTCATAATTCTTTGTTTACGCCCTCTACATAAGTCTTGCCAAAAGTTTTTATAGTAGTATGGGTAACCATCTTCATATATCCAAACAGACGCACTTTTATAAAATTGGCACATCAATAATCCAAAAGGCATTCCATCCGCAATAAAAACCTGATCATATTTTTTTTCAAGAAAGTCATATGAGCCAATTTGATATTTCTTAATTTTCTTCTCCAACGAAATCAAAATACTATCACGACATTCCTTGATAAAAGTATCTCCGCTCTGTGGATCTATCAGATAAACACTTTCAAAAGTATGTTCAGCTATTACCCTATCGTATACTTTTTTTGCATCTCTAAATCTAGCAACAATAAACAAATCCGAAACCAGCCTTGTGCCTTGAACGTCATTGAGCGCTAGATTCATCACATTGAATAACTGATATGGCGTATTGCATACAAAAAGCGACCTCATATTTCATGCACCTCCACTTTCTTCAAGACAGCTAATACTTCTTTGTTGTACAATAGCACGATAAGAACAAGTAGAAGCAGTTGAAGCACATACTGTACTTTGGAATTGCATATTAGCAGAATTAGCGTCTGAAAAAGCAATATACCATACGTCAAAGCATCACGCACTACTCGTATTTGAAAATTCATCTGCTGTTTCACGTAAAACAATCTAACAATCATAACCACCGCATTCGAAATCATCGTAGCTACCGCACCGCCAATAACTCCGAATGAATAGATTAATATTGCATTTAGTATCGTGTTTACAATTGCTCCAATAAAAGTTGTTTTCGAAATGATATCCGTTCTTTTTTGAGCTGCAAATACACCACCGCAAAAACCAGCCGCTGCGCTGAAAACCACGGCTATGGAAAAAAACGGAATCATTGACCATGCTTCATAAAAATCTTTTTTGAATAGTAGTGCTGACAATATTTTTGTAAACATTATAATTGCAGATGCTGCTATAGTCATAACAAATCCATATAGATTATATGTTCGAACAAAAAAGCCGTCAGTATCTTCCTTATTGTATTTCTTTACTGCAGATAAAACCCATGCTTGCTCAAATAAATTCTGTATCGTTGATAAAACTGTTGGTAACTTGTACGCTACCGAGATCAATCCATTCGCGGCAATCCCACACATATACAAAACCATATACTTGTCTAGGGAATTGTTCAACCACCAGCTGATTGAGTTAACCATCAGTCCCATGCCATATTTTCGCATTTCTTTATCTAGATTGTGATCCTTGGTTGCCGTATGTATCGATTGAATAATATTAGTAACATAAACATAATAAATAATTGACATACTGGTTCCTAGAATTGTTGCCACAAAATAGCCTACAATTCCCAATTTCATCCACACCAGAAATATAATGTTTAGAAGAATTGTGCCAATGCTTGAAATAATGCTTGCAAGTGATATATCCTTAATCCTTTCTTGACCTCTTGCAACGCCAGATAGCCATGAATTGAGTACTGTAACAACATACACTAAAATAAAAAGTATCTTATAAGCATTCAATTCTGGAACGGCATTCGTAATTACATTAACAGCAAACAAAAATAGAAAGGCAACAATAGATACAACTACATATTTCGCACTAATTGAAATTACAGATTCTTTATCTTTATTTCGTTCAAGCAAAAATCTGATCACACTGTCAGAAACACAAATAGATAGTATCGGATAAAGAAGTGATATAGTGGTGCTGTATAAATCGAACGTACCATATTCCTCCGTCGACAAGACCCCTGTGTACAGCGGAAGCAGGAAGAAAGATAAAAATTTCGTAGCAAAGTTGCTAATTGTAAGGATTCCAATATTTTTTATCAGATACTTATAATCATTCATTGATCCATCCACCAGTATGTCTGCATCTTACTTTGTTTCACTATTAAAGAATTCCAATGTCTTTTCGATTACCTTGTTCAGGTCATCATTTTTTATGTTATAGTACATAGGCAACCTAACCAGACGATCGCTATCTGCAGTTGTATTTTCATCCACGCCATCAAAACGACCGAATTTAAGGCCTGCTGGGGCACTATGTAGAGGAACATAATGGAACACACACAAGATATCATTTTCTTTCATGGTGTGCTCATACTTGTTATCTATGGCGGGTTTGTTGACAGTCTCTCCAAGCACGGGATCACGGTCCTCGTAGGTCACTTCTATACGCCCCAAACGTTTTGCATCGCGCTCGATCTGGTTGCGCAGAGCTTCGCGATTGCACAGGATCAGGATACGCTTACGATGTTCATATGCCCACGGCAGCAATGCCTTCAGAATAAAATAGGTCTTGCCGGAGTTCGTACCCGCATCAAGCACCACGATCCCATGCCAGTTCTTGTAATCCTCACCAACAAGATCTGTAATGTACTGTTTTGCAGGCTGTAGGGTCGCTGGTACGGTGCTCCAGATAGTCCTCCATGATTTTGACCAGTGCCTTAGAGAGCGGCACGATTTGCTGATTACGCGCCTTCATGTGGCGGAAAAACACTGTCCCGGCGGAAAGGTCCAAATCTCCGATCTGCAGGTTGAGCAGCGTGGACGCACGGCAGCCGGTACCAAGCAGGAAGTTGACTATGACCCAGTTGCGGTATTCGGCAAAGGAGCAGGTCTTGCAGTCCGGTTCCTTCAGCAGCTTCTGCAATTCGTCGGTGGTGTAGGGTTCCTTGATTGGGTCATCGGCACGCACCAGTCTGATAGGATACTTTTCCAGATAGCCCTTTTCCATGCACCAGTACAAAAACGCACGCACCATACGGAGGTTCGTATTGATGGTCGTATCGTGGAGCTGCTGGTCCTTCATATAGAAGATATAGTCCTCCACCGTTTCTTCTGTGATGGTATGAATGGGCTGCTCTGTATCCCCCAGAAACCGAAAGAAGCTTCTGCCCTTTGCGGCGTAGAAGTCGAGTGAGCCTTGGGAGAGGTTCTTGAGCCGGTTGTACTTTTGGAACCTTTCAAATGCCTGTTGGATGGTGGGGTTTGCCTTGGCAGCGGGTCTTAAATCACGGTTACGCACGAGAGAGACTCCTCCTTTTTTCACGAAAAATCCCTCTCGCCCGCTCAACGTTTCCAGAAAATGGAATAAAAAGAAAAAGCCCAAAATCATTCGAATCAACGAACAATTCTGAGCTTTTACATGCCGCCGACGGGGGTCGAACCCGTACTCTGTCTCCAGAAAGGGATTTTAAGTCCCTCGTGTCTGCCAATTTCACCACAGCGGCGCAAACCCGGCTTACAAAGCCCTGCTGCCCTCTGGCTTGGGAGGGAACCGGGAATAACAGGTGTGAGGTAAAATGTCATCCAAATGACTTGCTGTCACTTGAAGTAACATGAAATTCAGCGATATTTATGATACAATAGTTTCCGTACTTTGTCAAGAAAAACCGCTTATTCGGTGCTGCTTACACCTTGCCGCCGTGCAGCTCGGCGTACATCCGGGAGCGGCACTCGGCCACTGCGGGGGTCATATTGACGTAGTGCTTGTGGGGGCACTCCAGACGCAGCTCGCTCTCCCAAGTTTCCTCGGTGAGCTGCTTTGCAATATAGGCCTTCTTCTCCGCAATAGAGGGCAGTTCAATGGCCAGCTTACCGCCCAGAATATGCGGCACCAGCAGCGGACGCACAGCGGTGGGGGTAAAGGTGATGGTGCGCTCGATGGCGTCCGAGTCCAGATTGACCATGGTGACCGGCTTACCGGCCTCGATGACCTCGCCGTCCATGGCAATCAGGTCACACTGCGCCTGACCGTTTTCGTCGTACAGACGCCACGGCATCTTTTTGCCCGGGATGATGGCCTTGCTGGCGGAGTCCGAGCACTTCATCTTGGGGGTGTAGCTGCCGTCCGGCTTCTTCACCGCCACCAGCTTGTACACACCGCCGAACACGGGGTCGGAGGCAGAGGTGATGAGGTTTTCGCCCACGCCGTAGGAGTCGAAGTGTGCGTGCTCGTACAGCTCCATATTGGCGATCTTTTTCTCATCCAGACCGTTGGAAGCCACCAGCTTGATGTAGGGCTTGCCGGCGGCATCCAGTGCCTTGCGCAGCCGCTTGGAGCCGCGGGCAAGGTCACCAGAGTCGATGCGGGCGCTCTTGACGCGGCGGTTGGGGTCGTTGGGGTATTTCTCAATGAGATAATCGTCCAGCTTGATCAGGTTGGGCAGGCCGCTTTCCATAATATTATAGGTATCCAGCAGCAGGCTGACCGAATCCGGGTAGGTATCAGCAAAGGCCTTGAACGCATCGAACTCGGTGGGGAAAAACTCGATAAAGCTGTGCGCCACGGTGCCCACGGCCTTGACCTCTGCGCCGAACTTCATCTCGGCCAGACAGTTGGCCGTGCCGATGCAGCCGCCCAGCACTGCGGCGTAAGCACCATCGTTACCAGCGCTCTCGCCCTGTGCGCGGCGGGTGCCGAACTCCATGACGCTGCGGGGGGTGTGGGTGTTCAGACCGGTGACGCGGGTGGCCTTGGTAGCGATCAGGCTATGGAAGTTCATGGTCTGCAGCAGGTAGGTCTCGATGAGGATCGCGCCCACCAGATCGCACTCGATGCGCACCATCTGTACATGGGGGTAGCAGACCGTGCCTTCGGGCAGGGCGTACATATCGCCCTGCCACTTGTAGGTACGCAGATACTCGCAGAACTCCTCGCTCATGCCCTTGGTGCGCAGCCAGTGGATATCCTGCTCATTGAAGTGATAGTCCAGCAAAAAGCGGGTCAGCTTGCGCTGGCCTGCGCTGATGGAATAGCCCTGATTATCCGGGTTTTTGCGGAAGAACATATCAAACACCAGCGTGGTATCCTTAAAACCATGCAGGAACAGGCAGTTTGCCATGGTGAATTCGTAAAAATCCACCACCATCGCGGGGTTATCGTAGTCCTCATCGGGGATATAAGGCTCAACCTTGATCTCGTTCATGAATGTTTTCCTCTCTATCTGTACCCGGCGTCAGTTCTTCCCTACTGCGCGCCGCCTGCCGCTTGCCCGGCAGGGGGATCTGCCGCCCTGTCAAGACAGAGCGTTTCTATCATGATAGCACGATTTCCCTGCCTGTGCAAGTATTTTCGCGCAAAAAGACCGCTGCACAAACGCTGTGCAGCGGTCTCTGCGCTTATAACAAATAAATCAGGCTCAGCCGTTCATAATGCTGGGGGTGGCGTTCTTCAGCACAACGTCGTGGCTGCCGCCCTCCACGATGGAGGTGGAGGAAACAACGGTCAGCTTGGCCTTCTGCTGCAGCTCGGGGATGGACAGAGCGCCGCAGTTGCACATGGTGCTCTTGACCTTGTACAAGGTGGTCTGCACGCCGTCCGCCAGAGGGCCTGCGTAGGGCACATAGCTGTCCACGCCCTCCTCAAAGCTCAGCTTGGTGGAGCCGCCCAGATCGTAGCGCTGCCAGTTGCGGGCACGGTTGGAACCTTCGCCCCAGTACTCCTTCATATACTGGCCGTTGATGCGCACCTTGTTCGTGGGGCTCTCGTCAAAGCGGGCAAAGTAGCGGCCCAGCATCACAAAGTCTGCGCCCATAGCCAGCGCGAGGGTGATGTGGTAGTCATGGACGATGCCGCCATCGGAGCAGATGGGCACATAGATGCCGGTCTCCTTGTAGTACTCGTCACGAGCCTTGGCCACCTCGATGACAGCGGTAGCCTGACCGCGGCCGATGCCCTTGGTCTCGCGGGTGATGCAGATGGAGCCGCCGCCGATGCCGATCTTCACGAAGTCTGCGCCAGCCTCAGCGAGGAAGCGGAAACCCTCAGCGTCCACCACGTTGCCGGCACCCACCTTGACGGTGTCGCCGTAGTGCTCGCGGATCCAGCCGATGGTGCGGCTCTGCCACTCGGAGTAGCCCTCGGAGGAGTCGATGCACAGCACATCCACACCGGCCTCAACCAGTGCGGGCACGCGCTGAGCGTAGTCGCGGGTGTTGATGCCGGCACCCACAACGTAGCTCTTGTTCTTGTCCAGCAGCTCGTTGACGTTTGCCTTGTGGGAGTCGTAGTCCTTGCGGAACACCATATACACCAGATTGCCCTCGGCATCCACCAGCGGCAGGGTGTTGATCTTGTTGTCCCAGATGATGTTGTTGCAGTCGTGCAGAGAGGTGTTGGCCGGAGCGGTGACCAGCTTTTCAACGGGGGTCATAAAGGTGGTGACGCAGGCGTCGTCCGGGGTGTGGTTGATGCGGTAATCGCGGGAGGCCACGATGCCCAGCAGCTTGCCATTGGGAGTACCGTCGGCAGTGATGGCAATGGTGGAGTGACCGGTGCGTGCCTTCAGTTCCAGCACGTCATGCAGGGTGGCAGTGGGAGCCAGATTGGAATCGGACACCACATAGCCGGCCTTGAAGCTCTTGACGCGGCGCACCATGGCAGCCTCGTTCTCGATGCTCTGAGAGCCATAGATAAAGGAAACGCCGCCCTGACGAGCCAGTGCAATGGCCAGCTTATCGCCGGAGACCGACTGCATGATGGCGCTGATCATGGGGATATTCATCTGCAGCGGGCACTCCTCCTGCCCCTTGCGGTACTTGACCAGCGGGGTCTTCAGGCTGACCGCCGTAGGCACATTCTCCGCAGAGGAATAGCCGGGGACCAGCAGGTACTCGCCAAAGGTGCGGGAGGGTTCTTCGTAGAAATAAGCCATAATCAAACTCCTTTTCTCTTAGGGTGTATCTGAAAAGTCGAAAATTTAGCCTATTTCTACAAGCACAGCTGGATTTTGCGTTAAACAGCCTTGAAATCCACAAAGGATTCCTGCGGCTATTTGCCTTAAATCCCGCTTGTGCTTGCGAAATATTCGTCATTTTCTTTGTTTTCAGATACGCCTTAACGCATCCGATACAATCAGCATCAAAATCCTTCATGTTTGCTGCCTATAAATTGATTGTATATACTTTACCACAAAGCCCGCAAGAATACAAACCCCTGCCGCGCCAAACTTTATAATTGTCCTTTGCGGAAAAACAGACAAATTGCCAAGCGTTTTTAGGCATTGGTCATACTTTGATTTTTGAAGTATCACTTTTATGGGCAAATCGGGGGTTGCAGAACGCAAAAAAGCTCGTCCAGAATACCGGACGAGCCCTTTTGCACACGAAGCGGGACACTGCCTGTGCGGCGCATGGATCATAGCTGTGAAGGAGAACAGCCGGAGGAGGAGGATCCGCGCCCAGTATCCCAAAAACAAGAAGAAAAAGATTTCACACACAGCCTTGGGACTTTGCCCTTGCTGTAACCATATTGTAACTCTTTTGAAACCATTTTGCAATAGGGTATTGTAATTTTTTTGTAATTTATTTTGTTAACTTTTTATGTCCTGCCCCGCCGGGCTGCCGCAAACATTATTTCCCTTTTTGTGCCCGGTATGGTATACTGGCTTTGAATATGCTGCCACAGGCAGAAAAAAGGAGTTTAGGATACGGATATGAAAACAAAATTGGGTATTGTGGGCTGCGGTTTTCTGGGCAACATCGTGGCTGACGCATGGAAGAAGGGTCTGCTGCCGGACTACGAGCTGGTGGGCGTGACCAGCCGCACCCGCGCCTCGGCTGAAAAGACCGCCGCCAGCGTCGGCTGCGCCGTTTGTGAGGATGTGGACGCCCTGCTGGCGCTTGAGCCGGAGTACATCGTGGAGGCTGCTTCGGTGGAGTCGGTGCGCGCTATGGCCATCCCGGTGCTGAAGCGGGGCGTGAATCTGGTCATTCTGTCCATCGGTGCTTTTGCGGATCTGGATTTCTACGCACAGGTCAAGGCAGCTGCCGTGGAGGGCGGTGCCAAGGTGCACCTGACCAGCGGTGCCATCGGCGGCTTTGATGTGCTGCAGACCGTCACCCTGATGGCACAGGCGCAGGGCTTGCCGGAGACTGCCGGCATCGAGACCCACACCGGTGCAAAGGGCTTCCGCAACACGCCGGTGTGGGCAGAGCACCTGCTGACCGACACCGAAAAGACCACCGTGTTCACCGGCAACGCAAAACAGGCCATTGCTACCTTCCCCCGCCGGGTGAATGTGGCGGTGGCTACTTCTCTGGCTACTACCGGCCCCGAGATCACCGGGGTGACCATGCACTCCGTGCCCGGCTGGGTGGGCGATGACCACTGCATCACTGCCGAGATCGAGGGCGTGAAGGCTGTGGTAGATATCTGCTCCTCCACCAGCGCCATTGCGGGCTGGAGCGCCGTCTCCCTGCTGCGCAATCTGGCTTCGCCCGTCTGCTTCTACTAATATAAGGAGGAGTCCGTCATGTTTGAAAAGCTTGTTGCCATTGAGCCGGTCAGCCTGATCCCCTCTGCCGAGGAGGAGCTGCACCGCTATGCCAAGCAGGTGGTGCTGTACCGGGACGTGCCCGGCAGCGACGACGAGATGGTGCGCCGCATCGGGGACGCCGATGCCGTACTGCTGAGTTACACCTCCCGCATGGGCAAGGAAGTCATCGCGCAGTGCCCCAACATCCGCTATATCGGGATGTGCTGCAGCCTGTACTCTGAGGAGAGCGCCAACGTGGATATCGCCTACGCACGCACCCGGGGCATCCAGGTGCTGGGCATCCGGGATTACGGTGACCGCGGCGTTGTGGAGTACGTTCTGCACGAGCTGACCGGCCTGCTGCACGGCTTTGGGATGCCCATGCTGCGGAACGAGCCGGTGGAGATCACCGGGCTAAAGGTGGGCATCGTGGGGCTGGGCGTTTCCGGTCGGATGATCGCCGATGCGCTGCAATTTATGGGCGCAGAGATCAGCTACTTTGCCCGCAGCGCAAAGCCGGACGCCGAGGCCGCCGGTATGACCTTCAAGCCCCTGCCCCAGCTGCTGGCGGACAGCGAGGTGGTGTTCACCTGCCTGAACAAGAATGTGCTGCTGCTGGGCGAAAACGAGTTTGCCCAGCTGGGTGCAGGCAAGGTGCTGTTCAACACTTCCATCGGCCCCGGCTTTGACTCCGCTGCACTGGAAAAGTGGCTTGATCTGCCCGGCACACGCTTTTTCTGCGACACCCGCGCCGCAGCGGGGCCCGTGGCTGAGAACTTCTTTGCCCGGGAAAACGTGCGCTGCGCCAATGTGTCCGCCGGCCGCACCAAGCAGGCCTTTGTGCTGCTGAGCAAAAAGGTGCTGGACAACCTCCGCACCGCACTGGGCGAATAAAAAACAAGGAGTGTTTATCTATGAAAACTGCATTGACCATTGCCGGCAGTGATTCCAGCGGCGGTGCCGGGATCCAGGCCGATATCAAGACCATGACCGCCAACGGCGTGTTTGCCATGAGCGCCATTACCGCCCTGACAGCGCAGAATACCACCGGTGTGACCGCCATTTTTGACACCACGCCGCAGTTTCTGGCGCAGCAGCTCGATGCCGTGTTCACCGACATCTACCCGGATGCGGTGAAGATCGGCATGGTATCCTCTGCCCCGCTCATCGACACCATTGCCGAGCGGCTGCATTTTTACGGCGCAAAGCATATCGTGGTGGACCCTGTGATGGTGGCTACCTCCGGCGCAAAGCTGCTGCAGGATGATGCCGTGCAGGCGCTGACCGAAAAGCTGCTGCCGCTGGCTGAGGTGCTTACCCCCAACATCCCGGAAGCGGAGATCCTGTCCGGCATGACCATTGCCAACGCCGCCGACATGGAAGCCGCTGCCCGCACCATCAGCCAGCGTTACGGCTGCGCCGTGCTGTGCAAGGGCGGCCACCAGATCAACGATGCCGACGACCTTTTGTGGCGCGGCGGCACCGGCAAGTGGTTCAAGGGCAAGCGCATCGCAAACCCCAACACCCACGGCACCGGCTGCACCCTGTCCAGCGCCATCGCTTCCAATCTTGCCAAGGGGTACGACCTTGACACCGCCGTGGAGCGTGCCAAGGCCTACATTTCCGGCTGTCTGTCTGCCATGCTGGATTTAGGGCACGGCTCCGGGCCCATGGATCACACCTTCAACCTGAAGGGAGATTTTGTCCGTGACTGACCTGCCCTTTGTTTCGGCGCTGGTGCAGGCCGACCTGCCCGTGTGGGAACAGTGCTTACAGACCAAGTTTCTGCAAAAGATGGAAAACGGCACCCTGAGCGAGGACTGCTTTAAAAGCTACCTTGTGGAGGACAGCCTGTATCTGCGGGAGTACGCCAAAATTTTTGCGTGGGGCATGACCAAGGCCACCACCATGGCGGCTATGCGCACTTACTATTCCCTGCTGTCCTTCGTGCAGGAGAACGAGGATCTGACCCGGCTGCGGTATCTGGAGCAGTACGGCCTGCGGGAAGCCGATATCCAGTCCCTGCCCCTGCGGCCGGAGAACCGCGCTTATCTGGACTGCATGATCAACGCCGCCCGCAACGGCGATGGGGAAGCCGAGTGCCTGATGGCCTGCCTGCCCTGTATGCTGAGCTATGGCTGGCTGTTCCAGAAGCTTTTGAAGCGCTCCCCCGCCGTAAAGGATACCTACTACGGCGCGCTGGTGCTGGACTACGCCAGCCCCGGCTACGATGCCGCCTGCCGTGCATGGGCTGAACGCGCCGAAGCCGCCTGCACCGGTCTTTCGCCGGAGCGCGCCGCCCGCTGCCGCGCGATCTTCCGCGCCTGCTCGGAGCACGAGCTGCACTTCTGGGAGATGTGCGCCGCACCCCGGACGGATATTTAGTCTTTGATACGCAAACGACCCACTGCAAGTTTTATGCAGTGGGTCGTTTATTTTCAGCCTACTTACCCCTTCCGTCTGCTCCCGTTGGTCGCAGCCACCTTCCCCAAGGGGACGGCTTTTGTAGCAACGGGCAGCTTTCCGGCACAGCCATAAGGCGTCCACTTGGGGAAGCTGTCGCCGCAGGCGGCTGAAGGGGTAAATAATAATATTTTTTATCGCAGCACCGAGAGTTCCTCAATGCCATAACGCTGCATCAGGGCGATAGCCGCCGGGGTGATCTCCTCGCCGCTGACCGCCACAGGGATGGCGGGCGGACAGGATACCGTAGGCATCGCGCACACCCGCCCCAGCGCCTTGTGCACCGGGACGCGCACCTGTGCGCCCAGCACCGCCTGCCGGATGGTGCAGCGCTGCACCGCCTGCTGCTGCAAGGCGGCAAACTCCCCTGCCCGGTTCTCGGGGCGGGGCAGCCCGGCGGGCACAGCAGCCAGAAGCTGCTCCAGCGCGGTTTGCAGGCGTTCAAAGTCCTGCGGCGGGTTCTCCGGGGTAAACATCAGCACCACATAGCGGGGGTCGGCGTACTCGCATTCCATCTGTGCGCGGCGCAAGGATTCCGCCAGCGCTGTGCCGGTGCAGCCAAGGGCGGCGGCATCCAGCGTAAGCTTCATCGGCTCCTGCTGCGCACCGGCAACTGCCAGCGGCAGCGGACACTGCCGTGCCGCTGCGGCCTTGTTCAGGCTGCGGCGCAGACCTTCCAGCGCCGCGCAGCACTGCGCCAGCCGCCGGGGGTAGTCCCCTGCCAGTACCGCGTTGCAGGCATCCAGCGACTGCAAAATGAGGTAAGAGGGGCTGGTAGAGCCGAACAGTGCCAGCGCCCCCCGCACGGCGGCTTCGTCCTGCACAGGGGCATCATGCGCCAGATGCAGATACGCGCCGCCGGTGACCACCGGCAGGGTCTTGTGGGCAGAGTCGCAACACATGGCCGCGCCCTGCGCGATGGGGTGGCAGTTCTGCGGCAGAAAGCGCAGGTAGGCCCCGTGGGCGTTATCCACCAGCAACGGCACACCCTGCGCCCGGCAGACAGCGGCCAACGCCGGGATATCCTGCACCCCGCCCAGATAATCCGGGCTGGTGACGTACACGCCAAAGGGCTCTATCCCCTGCTGCGCCAGCGCGTGCAAAGCCCCGGTCAGCGCTTCGGCTGTGACGGGGCAGCTGCACAGTGCACCCTCTGCCTGCGCAGACGGCCAAAGCCAGCAGATATCAAAATCCAGCAGCGCCGCCGCATACAGTAGCGCCTTGTGGGCGTTGCGGGCGGCCAGCAGCACCGGGCGCTTACCGTTTTGCGGTGCGCCTTGCAGCGCCAGAAAAAGCATGGCACGGATGCACTGAGATGAGCCCTCGGTGCTGTAATAGCTGTGTGCCGTGCCGAACAGCCGGGTGGCGTTGGCTTCGCTTTCGGCAATAATGCCCTCCGGCGCGTAAAGCTCGTCTGCGCCGCAGATCTCGGTGATATCCAGCGGCTCAAAGCCTAAAAGGCTCTGCCCCTTGTGGCCGGGCATATGCAGCCGGGCAGTGCCGGACTGTGCATAGCTGCGCACAAAATCCACGATGGGGGTGGTCATGCTCATTCGCAGGCTTCGCCATCGGCGCAGGCGTTGCAGGTGGAGCCCAGCTCAATGGGCACCTCGATGCCCTTGGCAGCCAGCTCCTGATTCTCGGCCACCTTGATCATGATGGCGCACTCCATGCGCTTTTTGAACAGCTCGCAGCCGTACTCGTACACGCCGGTAATGCTGCCGGTGGCATGGTAGGAGTTGGCAGCGCAGCCGCCGGAGCAGTACAGCTTTGCCCAGCAGTCCTGACACTCCTTGCGGGCGTAGGCGTTGCAGTGCTTGAACTCGTCCCGCACGGCGGTGTTGGTAACGCCCTTCCAGATATCGCCCAGCAGGTACTTGGGGTCGCCCACGAACTGGTGGCAGGGGTACAAGTCGCCCCAAGGGGTAACCGCCATGTACTCGGTGCCGGAGCCGCAGCCGGAGATACGCTTATAGATGCAGGGGCCGCCGGTCAGGTCGATCATGTAGTGGTAGAAGGTAAAACCTCTGCCCTCGCGGTCGCGCTTGATCATCTCCTTAGCAAGGATCTCGTACTGCTCCTTCAGGATGGGCAGATCCGCCTCAGTCAGGGCGCTGGGGTCGCTGGGGTCGCAGACCACCGGCTCCATGCTCAGCTCGGTAAAGCCGAGGTCTGCCATGTGGAAGATATCGTTGGTGAAGTCGGTGTTAAAGTGGGTATAGGTGCCGCGCATATAGTAGTTCTTGTCGCCGCGTTTCTTGACGAACTCCTGGAACTTGGGCACGATGCGGTCGTAGCTACCGTTGCCTGCGCAGTCCACACGGAAACGGTCGTTGACCTCCTTGCGGCCGTCCAGACTCAGCACCACGTTGTGGCACTCCTTGTTGCAGAAATCGATAACGTCATCATCGATCAGCACGCCGTTGGTGGTCATGGTAAAGCGGAAGTTCTTGTTGTGGATCTTCTCCTGCTCGCGGCAGTAGGCCACCAGCTTTTTGACCATATCAAAGTTCATCAGCGGCTCGCCGCCAAAGAAGTCCACTTCCAGATTGCGGCGGGTGCCGCTGTTCTCGATGAGGAAGTCCATGGCGCGCTTGCCCACCTCAAAGCTCATCAGGGCGCGGTCGCCGTGGTAGCGTCCCTGCGAGGCAAAGCAGTAAGAGCAGCTCAGGTTGCAGCTGTGGGCAACGTGCAGGCACAGTGCCTTTACCACAGTGTTGCGGTTCTTGAAGTCAAAGGCCATATCCTTATAGACATCCGGGCTCCACAGCTTGCCGTTTTCCTTCAGGCTGGTCACATCGTCGATGCACTGGCGCAGATCCTCCTCGGTCACGTCCGGGCGGCTGCCGTACTTTGCCAGCATGGCGGCAACGATCTCGTCTGCAGTATGCTCCGGGTACATGGCGATGACATCGTAGGCCACCTCGTCCACAACGTGCACCGAGCCGCTGCAGGTGTCCAGCACGATGTTATAACCGTTCAATTGATACTGATGTACCATTTTACACTCCATTCCAGATTACACAAAAAAATGCCGCCCGGCAAAGGCGGCATAAGGTTTGCAAAAATTACTTGTTGCTGTTCTCGCACTGCTGGTTAGCCACGCCGCAGGAGGTCTTGCAAGCGGACTGGCAAGAAGTCTGGCACTCGCCGCAGCCGCCGGTCTTCACGCTCTTGGTCAGGTCACGAGTAGCAATCGTCTTAATACGTTCCATAGTAGAAACCTCTCTAACTCTCAAAATTTCCTCATGCCGGGGGACTGCCCCACCATGCATTTATCTTGAACTAGGATAACACATCCGACGCCTTCTGTCAAGATTTTTGTTCCGATAAATCGCCCCGTCATATCTGCGGCTGATATTTCGTCAGCACGGTGTGCAGCCCCAGCTCCCGTGCACGGGCCAGTAAGTACCGGTAGCGGCACAGCAGTGCCTGCCGCTCATAAATGCGCTGCTCGATCAGGTCGGTGTCCACCTCCAGATCAAACATCATTTCGTTGCGCTTGAGGCAGAACAGGCATTCCTTCAGCTCCTCTTCCAGCTCCGGGTGGTAGCGCTCGTGTTCCGTGTCACGCGGGATGCGCGGCGACAGCAGGGTGTGATCGTTTTGCATCGGTCGAAGTTGTTCCAGCATAGGCAGCATCCTCCTCTTTGTGCGTCTTTGCATTGTTCTGATTTCCAGTATATGCAAAGACCACGCAAAGGATGCCGGTTTGTGGGGTCAGGCAGGCAGCTGTTTTATGAATCGTTACAGTACCGCCACACACAGAAGCCGATCGCCCTGCTGTGCGATTCCAAACGAGATCAAGTCTCCCCGATGAACACCAAAATCAGAATCCGGTTCATTATCGGATTCTGCCATTTTCCACCAAAAAACAAAACCCCAGGAAAGCTACGTTTTTTCGTTTCTTTCCTGGGATTCTTAACAATTTTTCAATTACTCGAGTTCGATCGTGGCCGGCGGTTTACCGGTGCAGTCGTAGAACACGCGATTGACGTGCTTGACCTCGTTGACGATGCGGCTGGTGACGGTGCCCAGAACACTCCAGGGCATGTCATAGCTTTCGGCAGTCATGAAGTCGGTGGTGGTGACGGCACGCAGAGCCACGGCATAGTCGTAGGTGCGCTCGTCGCCCATGACGCCCACGCTGTGCATGTTGGTCAGGGCTGCATAATACTGGCTGATTTCCTTATCCAGGCCGGCCTTAGCGATTTCCTCGCGCCAGATGGCATCAGCGTCCTGCACGATAGCCACCTTCTCCGGGGTCACTTCGCCGATGATGCGGATGCCCAGACCCGGGCCGGGGAACGGCTGGCGGCTGACCAGATATTCGGGCAGGCCCAGCTCACGGCCGGCCTGACGCACCTCGTCCTTGAACAGGTTCCGCAGAGGCTCCACCAGTTCCTTGAAGTCCACGGTGTCGGGGAGGCCGCCTACGTTGTGGTGGCTCTTGATGACGGTGGACTCGCCGCCCAGGCCGCTTTCCACCACGTCGGGGTAGATGGTACCCTGTGCCAGGAAGTCTACCTTGCCGATCTGCTTTGCCTGCTCCTCAAAGACCCGGATGAACTCCTCGCCGATGATCTTGCGCTTGCGCTCCGGCTCGGTGACGCCCTTCAGCTTGCTGAAGTAGCGGTCCCGGGCGTCCACACAGATGAAGTTGATGTCAAAGCCGTTGGCGTTGCCCGGGCCGAATACGGAGCAAACCTCTTCCTTCTCGTTCTTGCGCAGCAGGCCGTGGTCCACAAACACGCAGGTGAGCTGCTTGCCAATGGCCTTGGCCAGCATGGCAGCCAGCACCGAGGAGTCCACGCCGCCGGACAGGGCGCACAGCACCTTGCCATCGCCGATGCGCTCCCGGAGAGCCTGGACGTTGTTCTCCACAAAGGAGTCCATCTTCCAGTCGCCGACGCAGCCGCAGACGTTGTACACAAAGTTGCGCAGCATCTTCTTGCCCTCGGCCGTATGCAGCACTTCCGGGTGGAACTGCACGGCATACAGACCTTTTTCGGCATTTTCAGCCGCGGCCACCGGGCAGTTGACCGTGTGGGCGGTGATCTTGAAACCAGATGCTGCCTGCTCGATGTAGTCGTTGTGGCTCATCCAGCAGATGGTGGAGGGCTGCACATCGGTGAACAGCTTGCTCTGGGTGTCCACGAACACCTCAGTCTTGCCGTACTCACGCTCCGGTGCACGGCAGACATGGCCGCCCAGCAGATGCATCATCAGCTGGCTGCCGTAGCAGATGCCCAGCACAGGCACACCCCAGTTGAAGATCTCAGGGTCGATCGTAGGGGAATCCTCCAGATAAACGCTGTTGGGGCCACCGGTAAAGATGATACCCTTGGGGTTCTTTGCCTTGATAACCGACAGATCGGTTTTATAGGAATAGATTTCACAGTAGACATTGTTCTCGCGGACGCGGCGCGCGATCAGCTGATTGTACTGGCCGCCAAAGTCCAGCACGATGACAGTTT
>OJAL01000640.1_pt1 | contig 23832 bp, 17 predicted proteins | sample 1589301 | NCBI WGS metagenome assembly OJAL01 (sample SAMN03283261) | human gut metagenome | biome: human-associated habitat; material: feces | host: Homo sapiens | place: USA | collected 2013
TCAAGCGCAACGCTCTGCTGGAGAACGTCACTCTGGATGCTGAGGGCCACATCGACTTCGCTGACAAGTCTGTCACCGAGAACACCCGTGTGTCCTACCCCATCAACCACATCCAGAACATCGTGCGTCCCGTTTCTTCTGCTCCCGCAGCTAAGAACGTGATCTTCCTGTCTGCTGACGCCTTCGGCGTTCTGCCCCCGGTCTCTATCCTGACCCCGGAGCAGACCCAGTACTACTTCCTGTCCGGCTTTACCGCAAAGCTGGCCGGCACCGAGCGCGGCATCACCGAGCCCACTCCCACCTTCTCCGCTTGCTTCGGCCAGGCCTTCCTGGAGCTGCATCCCACCAAGTACGCTGAGGAACTGGTGAAGAAGATGCAGAAGTCCGGCGCCAAGGCTTATCTGGTCAACACCGGCTGGAACGGCACCGGCAAGCGCATCTCCATCAAGGATACCCGCGGCATCATCGACGCCATCCTGAGCGGTGCCATCAACGAGGCTCCCACCAAGAAGATCCCCTACTTCGACTTCGAGGTTCCCACCCAGCTGCCCGGCGTGGATCCCGCTATCCTGGATCCCCGCGACACCTATGCTGACGCTTCCCAGTGGGAGGAGAAGGCAAAGGATCTGGCTGGCCGCTTCATCAAGAACTTTGCAAAGTACGAAGGCAACGAGCACGGCAAGGCTCTGGTCTCTGCCGGCCCTCAGCTGTAAGCTGAACCTCGCCTGAATCATAAGCAAACCAAAGGACGTGTTCCCGCAGGGGAGCACGTCCTTTTTGGTTGCAAACAGTCGGTAAACGTTCCGTCGGTTGCGTTTTCCACACAAGTCTGCTATTCTGTGGAAAAGGATGTGATCTGTATGGACGCAAAAATGTTCGGTGCCTTTCTTGCCCAGGTGCGCAGGGCGCAGGGCCTGACCCAGGCCGAGCTGGCCGAACAGCTGCATGTGACCGACAAGGCCGTCAGCCGCTGGGAACGCGGCGTCGGTCTGCCGGACATCAATACGCTGGAACCTCTGGCCGACGCACTGGGCCTGTCTCTTGCGGACCTGATGCACTGCCACGACCCCGGTCAGGGCGCCCCTGCCGCACCGGTCCCTCTGGAGGATTTCTTTTCCATGCTGCGCCGCCGCCCTGTGGCGGACTGGCATTCTGTCCGCACTGCGCTGCTCCGGCTAAGTATCGCCCTGGCACTGTGGGGCATATTCGCCTGCCACGGAACACTTGCAGTTCACTGGCGTTCCCTCAGCGATGGTTCTTTACAAGCCGATGGCTGGATGTCCTCGTGGGTCGTTTTTCCGCTTCTGGCCGGAATGGAATTTCTCATGCTGGAACTCTGGAACAGCTTTGAACAGAGCGGTTTCTATCACCGTTACCTTGAAGCGTGCACCTTTCTGGATACACCGTTTTTACGCCTGACGCAGGTCATATTGGAACTGCTGTTTTTCTTCGGCTTTGGATTTTTGGTGCCCTGCGCGGAAATAACCATCATGCTGTTCAACTGAGATAAAAATCAGCCCCGGAACGACCATCATCGTTCCGGGGCTGGTTGCTTTTTATCGTTTATTTTGCCGCTTCAAATTCGGCCTCGATGTCCGCACCGGGAGCCGGGGTGACAAGGCTGACCACCACGCAGGCTGCCAGCGAGAACAGGAAAGCCGGCAGCAGTTCATAGATGCCGAACACGCCGCCCAGCGGGCTGATGAGGTACTTCCACACAAAGACCATCAGGCCGCCGCAGAGCATCCCGGCCAGTGCACCCTGCCAGTTGCAGCGCTTCCAGAACAGGGCGCACAGCACCACCGCACCAAAGGCCCCGCCAAAACCGGCCCATGCAAAGCTGACGATGCCGAACACGCTGGAATCCGGGTCGCGGGCCAGCACCACGCCCACCACGCTGACGCAGATGATGGTAAGCCGGGCCGCAAACAGGCTCTGCTTTTCGGTGAGCTTCATATGGCCGAACTCCTGCAGGATGTTCTGCGAGACACTGGACGCCGCTGCCAGCATCTGGCTGTCGGCGGTGGACATGGTGGCCGCCAGAATACCGGCCAGGATCAGGCCCGCCAGCACCGCCGCCAGCACACCGTGCTGTGCAATGAGGCTGGCAATGCGCACGATGAGAGTCTCGCTGGAAGAGCCGCTCAGGAATTCCAGCGCACCGGCTTTGGTCATGCCCAGGCCCACCACGCCGATGACGATGGAGGCCGTCATGGCAATGACCACCCACACGCTGGCAATGCGGCGGCTGAGCACCAGCTTCTTTTCGTCCTCAATGGCCATGAACCGCAGCAGGATGTGGGGCATGCCAAAGTAGCCCAGGCCCCAGGCCATGGTGGACACGATGTCCAGCAGGCTGTAGGAGGTGGCGGTCCCGGCGGCAGCGTCGTGGCTGGCCGCCATGGTCAGGTAGCCGGAAAGGCTGTGGGCGTTTTCCATCACGGCACCCCAGCCCCCGGCCACACCGATGCCGTAGGCCAGCACCGCCACCAGTGCGATGCTCATGACCACCGACTGGATGAGGTCGGTGGTGGTCACGGCCCGGAAGCCGCCCAGAATGGTGTACCCCACGATGACCAGTGCGGACACGATCATCGCGATCATGTAGTCCACGCCGAACAGGCTGTGGAACAGCTTGCCGCAGGCCGCAAAGCCGGAAGCCGTGTACGGGATAAAGAACACGATGATGATCACCGCGCCCAGCGCGTTGAGCAGGTTGCGCTGGTCGTGGAACCGCAGCGACAGAAACTGCGGCACCGTGATGGCGTCCAGATTGGCCGAGTAGCGCCGCAGCCGCCGAGCCACGATGAGCCAGTTGAGCCAGGTGCCCACGGCCAGACCGATGGCCGTCCAGCCCGGCGACGCAATGCCGGTGAGGTAGGCAAGGCCGGGCAGGCCCATCAGCAGCCAGCTGGACATATCGCTGGCTTCGGCGCTCATAGCGGTGACCAGCGGGCCCATCTTGCGGCCGCCGAGGTAAAAGTCGGTGCTGTCCTCGTTGGACTTGCTGTACGCAAAGCCCACCAGCAGCATGCCCACCAGATAGATCACAATGGTGGCAATGATGCAGACATTTGTCATAAAGGTTCCCCCTCTCGTTTGACTTTTCCCGCGCAGCGCGCGGGAAAAGGATGGTGTTATTTTATCACAGTAAAGCAGCAAAGTACAGCATCTTGCGCCTGCACGGCCGATTTTCGCGCTTTTGTGGGGATTTCCGGGCCGGAACGCCGCATTTTCTGCCACTTTGCCAATAGCATTTTCCCCTGTCCGCCTGTGCGGAGCGGCGCTTCTGCTGCTTTGCGCTGTCCTTTTAAAGCGGGCTGTGCTATAATCAGACCGGATTCCGGGATATTTATTGCTACAAGGAGATGTTTTTATGCAGGATATTACCATTCGGAATGCGTCTCTGGCCGATGCGCCCCGCATTCTGGAGATCTACGCCTGGTATGTGGAGCACACGGTCATCACCTTTGAATACGACGTACCCTCACTGGAGGAATTTGAAGGCCGCATGCGCCGCACCATGCAGAAATACCCCTACCTGGTCATCGAGCGGGACGGCCGGGTGGAGGGCTACGCCTACGCGGGGTCCTTTGTGGGCCGTGCCGCCTACGACTGGGCCTGTGAGCTGACCATCTACCTGGACCACGACGCCCGGAAACACGGCATGGGCCGTGCTCTGTACGAGGCGCTGGCCGACCGGCTGCAGGCCATGGGCATCCTGAACCTGTATGCCTGCATCGGCTACCCGCAGGTGGAGGACGAATACCTGACCCGGAACAGCGCCCGGTTCCACGAGCATCTGGGCTTTGCACTGGTCGGCACCTTCCACAACTGCGGGTACAAGTTCGGCCGCTGGTACGACATGATCTGGATGGAAAAGATCATCGGAGAGCACCGCCCCGACCAGCCGCCCGTGCAGCCCTACATTTACTAAGCCCCACACGCAAACAGCCCCGGACTTTTCAACAAGTCCGGGGCTGTTTGTTTAGAATGAAGGAGAAAATCCGGGAATGTCAGATGGTTTTACACCGCCGGGCCGCCGCGCTCGGCGTCCAGTGCCGCGCGGAACTTCCGGTTGGAGACTGCGTTCTGCCCAAAGCCGATGAGCGCCCGCAGCAGGCCGATGATCCAGAAGCCCTTTGCTTCCATCACGATGCCGTCCACCGTCTCCTGCCCGACCATGCCGCTGGTCATCTGGGCCAGCGCACGGACAGGCATGTTGTACTGGAACAGCAGGTTCAGGTCCGGCGTGCCCTCGCGAGAGCTGCGCTTGAGCAGGGTGTGCAGCACAGCCCAGGCCAGCCAGCACAGCGGACTGCGGCTGTGGTTCAGCTCGCCCAGCGTCATGGTCTGGTCGATGTGGGGCTTGTCCTCCGGGATGGCGTGGCCCAGCAGGGCCTCAAAGGCGGCATCCGGCACATTCTTGATGTCAGCGGTGCGGTAGCACTGCACAGCCTTGCCAGCATAGGGGTCCGGGGCACCAGTGCCCTGCACGGACACCTCGGCGCGCAGGCGGATGTCCTGTACGCTGGCACCCACCAGCAACTGGTAGCTGCCGCCCTCGGTCTCCCAGCGGTCCGTTTTCACGTTCCAGTAGCGGAAGGCCTTGTCGTCCAGCGGAATGGTCACGGTCTTGCACTCGCCCGCCTGCAGGAACACCTTGGCAAAGCCCTTCAGCTCCTTCTCCGGGCGGAACACGGCTGCGTCGGCCTTGGCCACATACAGCTGTGCGATCTCGGCACCGGCGCGGCTGCCGGTGTTGGTGATGGTAAAGGTGACCTTGTCCGCGTCCGCTTTCAGGTCGGAGTAGGCAAAGGTGGTGTAGCTCAGGCCGTAGCCGAAGGGATAGCGCACCGGCACATGGGCCGTTTCGTAGTAGCGGTAGCCGATGTACAGGCCCTCGCGGTACTCCACGTTCTGCTGTTTGCCCGGGAAATACCGGGCCGCCGGGGTGTCCTCGTAGGTCAGGGGCAGAGTCTCGGCCAGCTTGCCGCTGGGGTTCACCCGGCCGGTGAGCACGTCCATGATGGCACCGGCACCGGCCTGCCCGCCCAGATAGGCGTGCAGCACTGCCTTGCAGCGGCTGACCCAGCCCGTTTCCACCACGCTGCCGGCGCTCAGCACCACCACGAGGTTTTCGTTGGCCTGCGCCACAGCTTCCAGCAGCTGCTTCTGGTTCTCCGGGATGCAGATGTGGCTGCGGTCCAGGCCTTCGCTCTCGCTGGACTCGTCCAGACCCATGCAGAGCACCACCACGTCGGCCTTGCGGGCCAGTGCGGCGGCCTCTTCCACAAAGGCCGGGTTGGGGGTGCCGCTGCGCTCATACCCTGCGCAGAAGCCTGCCAGCGTGATGTCGTCCGCCTCGGCGGCGTCCTTCAGGTTGTCCACGCGGGTAGCGTTCACCGAGCTGGAGCCTGCGCCCTGATAGCGGGGCGTCTGCGCAAAATCACCGATGAGGGCCACGCTCTGCCCGGGCTTGAGGGGCAGCAGGTCATCCTCGTTTTTCAGCAGCACCACGCTTTCGGCGGCGGCACGGCGGGCCAGCGCATGATGAGCGTCCCGGTCGAACCGCTTCGGTGCGGCCTTGACTGCCGCATCGGTGGTGAACACCAGCTCCAGCAGCTCGTCTACCCGGGCATCCACCGCGGATTCCTGCAGACGGCCCTCCTCCACGGCCTGCATCAGCCGCTTGGCCGAGCCAAAACCGGGGCAGGGCATTTCCAACGTGGAGCCTTCACGCACACCCTCCACATGGTCGTTGGAGCCGCCCCAGTCGGTGACCACGGCCCCGTCATAGCCCCACTCGCCGTGCAGGATATCCTGCAGCAGGTGATGGTTCTCGTTGGCGTAGGTGCCGTTGACCCGGTTGTAGGAGGTCATGATGCACTTGGGCCTGCCCTCTTTCACGGCGATCTCAAAGCCGGTGAGGTACAGCTCCCGCAGGGTGCGCTCGTCCAGCACGCTGTTGCTGGCCATGCGGCGCAGCTCCTGATTGTTGGCGGCAAAGTGCTTGGGGCAGGCCGAAACGCCCACCGACTGGATGCCGCGCACATAGCCTGCTGCCAGCTTGCCGGACAGGTACGGGTCCTCCGAGAAATACTCGAAATCGCGGCCGCACAGCGGGCTGCGCTTGGTGTTCAGGCCGGGGCCCAGGATCACATTGACGCGGTAGGAAGCGGTCTCCTCGCCCAGCGCTTTGCCGATCTCCTCGCCCAGGGCGAGGTCCCAGCTGTTGGCCACGGTAGCCGCCGTGGGGAAGCAGGTGGCCGGCTCCGAGGGGTTCAGGCCCAGATGGTCGGCCGGGCCCGCCTGTTTGCGCAGACCGTTGGGGCCATCCGACAGCCAGATGGCCGGCACTCCCTTGTTGGGCAGGGCATGGGTCTCGAACACGGTGGCACCGGAAAGCAGGGCGCATTTTTCCCGCAGGGACAGTTTGGCGATCACATCTGCATGTTTCATTTGGCTTCACCCTCCGGGAAAATGATCTTATAGATGGGGAAATAGATCACCATCTGTACGCCGCCGTTGATCACGGTGATGAGCACGTTGTACACCGCCGGGGAGAAGAACTGCTTGCACAGTGGCACATACAGGCCCATGAGGAAGCTGCACACGATGGTGATGAGCACAAAGGCGATGACGTACCACAGGATCTGATACCAGATATTGCCCTTGGACTTGAAGGTGATGTTGCGCTGCATGGGGAAGTTGACGCACTGCGCTAGGAACAGGGTGATGGCAAAGGCAGCAAAGTAGCCCATGCCGCCGGTGGCGTCCCCGGTGACCGGGTAGTTGAACACATAGGTGTCCACCGGGCCAAGGTTCAGGTGGATGAGCTGGCAGGGGATGCTGCACCAGTCGGTGTGGGCGTAGAACAGCCCCGGCAGAAAAGTGAGCAGCAGATACTGCAGCAGGGTGACCAGCATGGAAAAGGCATAGAACTTGATGAACTGCCCGGCCAGCTTGGCCAGCTTGGGGTTTTTCTCTGAAATGGACATGGGTATTTACTCCTTATGAACTTGCACGGCAGCCACGGCAGAACCAACGGCGCTGTCGGCCTGCAGGGTCACACAGCCTTCGGTGCCGACTTCCACGATGGCCATGGCCTCGCCCCAGTAGGGGTCGGTCTGGCTGGTGCGGTAGCCCTGCAGATTGAAGGGGCAGGCATTTCCCAGCGCCAGCAGGCGGCCGCCGGCCACCTGCACCCGGATGGGCTCCCGCACAGTGGGCTTGAGCACGCCGTTCTGGTCGGTGTAGCGCAGGCGGATGTAGCACAGCTGGCCGGGGCGCAGCACAGCTTCCTCCGGCTCGGCCCGCAGCTCGGTGGTAGGGCCGGCGGTGGTCAGCGCACAGCGGCCGGTCTCCTGCCCCGCTGCGTTGTAGGCCACAGCCTCCAGCGTACCGGGCTGGTACGCACAGCGGAAGCGGAACAGGCAGTCGTTTTTCGCATTCTTGCGGGCGATTTCCTTGCCGTTGAGCACCAGCGCAGCGGAAGCCGCGCGGGCATAGACCTCCACCTCAGCCTGCTTTCCCTCGCAGCCGGGCCAGGTCCAGCTCGTCATGGCGTCGGTCATCTTCCAGGCCGAGGGCGAGTGCTTGTCGCCGGTGTGGTTCACCGGGCGCACGGCCAGGAACGGCCCTTCGGCCTGTTCCAGCGCCACCCGGGTATACAGGGCCTCCCCCAGCGGCTTGCCGGTCAGGTCGATGCGGCCGGAACCGGCGCTCACCCAGCCAAGGCCGCCGTCAAAGCGGGGCGCGTTGTCGGCATACTCCCAGCTGCCCACCATCACTTCGCCCAGGTAGTCCATACCGGCCCACACAAAGTCACCGATGAGCCGGGGTTCTTTCTTGGCCAGCTCCCGGAACCGGTAGGCGTCGCTGCAGAAGGTCTCGCTGCCCAAAATCAGGCGGTCGGGGTATTTTTTCAGGTCGTGCTCGTAGCGGTAGATGCCGTAGTTGTAACCGGCAATGTCCATGTTGGCAAAGGCGTCGCGGGTCTTGACGTCGCAGCCATGCAGGGTGGCACCGTGCTTCATGAACTCGCTGCCCAGCAGGCCCGCCAGATTGTTGAAGAACTGGCTGCCCACGGCCTTTTTCTTTTTGGTGGCGTCCTCGGCCTGCTTTTTGGCTTTTTTGTCGCTGTACACACCAAATCCGATGGAGCTGAGGAAGTTGAAGAAGATGTTCACACCGCAGGTCACCGGGCGGGTGTCATCCAGGCGGTGCAGATACCGGGTGAGCTGCTTCGTCAGGGCAATGCCCTTTTTCTGAGCCGTCTCGCTGACCTCATTGCCGGTGGAATACAGGATCACACAAGGGTGGTTGTAGTCCTTTTTGACCATGCTTTCCAGGTCGCTGCGCCACCAGTCGTTGAAATAGTCCACATAGTCGTGCTCGGTCTTGTGGATGTACCAGTGGTCGATGTACTCATCCATCACCAGCATACCCTGCTCGTCGCAGGCGTCCAGCAGAGCCTTGGAGCAGGGGTTGTGGGCCGAGCGGATGGCGTTGTAGCCGTTCTCGTGCAGGATGCGCACCTTGCGGCGCACCGCATCCGGGTGGCACACTGCACCCAGCAGGCCGTTGTCGTGGTGGATGCAGGCACCCTGCAGGATGATCCGGCTGCCGTTGAGCAGCAGGCCCTCCCTGCCCCAGGCAAGGCTGCGGATGCCAAAGCGGGCCGCTGCCGTGTCGGTGCCGTAGGCCGCCTGCAGGGTGTACAGCTGCGGGTGCTCCGGGCTCCAGAGCGCTGCCTCCGGCAGTTTCAGGCGCACCGGCTTTCCGGCCTCAGCGGACGCACTGGCCAGCACGGTAGTGCCATCCAGCACCTGCAGCTGCACGGTGCCGGGGGCGCTGGCCGCCGCCGTGACTTCCACTTCCGGCGGGTCGATGGACACGGTGCGCACCCGCAGGCCGTCCAGCAGCAGGTGTGCTTCCGGGCCCACCCACAGGGTGACCGGGCGGTAGATGCCCGCGCCGGAATACCAGCGGCTGTTGGGCTGGTCGGCGTTGCGGGCGATCACCTGCAGCACGTTTTCGGCGTCAAATTCCAGCTTCCCGGTCAGGTCTGCCTTGAAGTCGGTGTAGCCGTAGGGGTTGAACGCCAGCTTCTCGCCGTTGAGCCAGACTTCGGCGTTGTGGTACACGCCCTCGAATTCCAGCACAAGGGTTTGGCCCTGCAGGGCTGCGTCCGGGGTGAAGCGTTTTTCGTAAAGGTAATCATAGCCCTCGTACCAGCCGGTGTTGGTGCCGCCGGGGGCCGTCTCGGTACGGGGTTCGGCCAGTGCCGCATCATGGGGCAGGGTGACCGGCACGGCCGGCCCCTCTTCCAACAGGTGGCGGCAGGTCCAGCCGGTGTTGAACGAACAGGCGATCACAGGCATCTGCCTCCTTTCATTTGATCACAAGATAAGGTCCGGAACCCAAAATACCGCCCGGCAGAGCTTCTCCGCCGGGCGGCTGGGGGATTCATCAGTTCTTTGCGGAGAAGCCTTCCACGATCAGGGTCACGATGCCGACCAGGTAGCACACGGCACCCACGATGGAGATGTGCAGGGCCGTGGCCTCAGAAGCCGGATAGTTGACCGGGATGAAGTAGACGTCCGCAGCCAGCGAAACGCGGGCCAGAACGAATACGGCGAAGCTGCCGATCAGGCAGACATTGGCCGCCACCAGCAGCACGTCGTTGACCACGGCGGGCAGCTTGCTGCCGGCGAACTGGCGCAGAGCCAGGTACACCAGCGCGGCCACGGTGAGCACCACCGGCAGGGTGCTGGTGGCCGAAGCCGCCAGATAGCCCACCATCGAGGTGTAACCATAGACTGCAAGGCCGATCACACTGGCCACAGCAGCCACGATCGTCTTCGTGTTCAGTTTCGTTTTCATGGCTCAGGCCTCCTTTGCAGTCTTCTGCTTCTTGCTCTTGACCGCAGACACGACGTACAGCAGGGCGCACAGTGCGGTGAGGGCTGCAAAGCCGTAGATGCACACGCGGTAGGTCATACGCCACCAGGTCATCACGCTGATGGTGCGGGTGGTGGAGTTGACGCCGTTCATGGCGGCACTGTTGGCCAGAGCGTACAGCAGGTAATGGATGTTCTGCTTGATGGCCAGCAGCATGGTGCGGTCGCCCTTCAGAGCGTCAGCATTCCAGTAGGTGATGCTGTCGTCCTTGCCGAAACCGCAGAATGCGGTAGTGCCGGCCAGGATGGACTCCTTGGGAGAAGCATGCAGGGTAACACCGGTAAAGTCGGTAACGTTGTAGCCCTTGAAGCCCCACTCGTTGCGCATGATCTGCACCTGGACACCAGCGTTTGCGCTGGAGGCCACAGCACCGATGCGGTTGTAGGAGCTCATCACGCCCAGAGCACCCACCGTGTAGGTGTCATCGCGGGAAGGATCCGCCTCGAAGGAAGCGGGCTTGCCGTTGCCCTCAAAGGCCTGCTGCAGGTTGCGCAGCTCCAGCTCACGGGCCTTCTGCTCAGTCATAAAGACTGCGATACCGGAGCGGTTGATCTCCTGATCGTTGAAGGCGGCGTGCTTGATGTTGACCAGGGTGCCCTTGCTCTGAGCGCCCTGCACCACAGCGGAACCGGTGTAACCGGACAGGACGGGGTCCTCGGAGTAATACTCTGCGCCGCGGGCGTTGTAGCCGTGACGATGGATGTTCATGCCGGGGCCGATCATGATGGGCAGGTTCAGCACCAGGGTGCTCTCGCCCAGGGTGATCTCACCCACGCGGTAGGCCAGTTCCTTGTTCCAGCTGTAAGCAATGTTCTCCGGGGTGGGGCCGACGCGGGTGCCGTAGTCGTAATCGGCAGCATCTGCATACGGGGTGCCCTGGTAGCTGCCCTCGGTCAGGTAGTGCGAGTCGGAACCGTTGGGGCCGTCGTCGGCTGCGTACTGCAGCAGGCCCACAGAGTCGATGTTCTGGATGTTGTGGAAGGCGTTGGAGGCAAAGTTCAGGAACTCGTCGATGGTCACTTTGCCGACCAGCTCATCCCAGCGGGGATCGTCGAAGTCAGCGCCCTTCAGGTCGTTCAGGGTCAGGGTGCTGGTGGTGTCGCCGAACACGATGTCCGAAGTGTCCTCATCGGTCTTGATGTCGATGAAGTCGTTGGCCAGCAGGGTGGCCAGACGGTCCTCGGCCTTCAGGCCGGTAATGGTGGTGGGGAAGGTGCCGTCCCAGTCGCTGCGGGACAGATAAGTAGCGGTGCCGGGGATGAAGGTGTTGATGTCCATGGAGTAGTCGCCGTCGCTCACTGCGTTGGTGATCTCCACGCCGCTCTTGCTCACAGAGAAGGTGTCGGCATCCACAGCGCCGTCCCAGGTCCACTGGTAGGTCTTGGAAGCATCGCCGTCGGCGGTCATGCCGTCGGCAGTGGTCTTGCCCTGAGCAGCCAGGATGTTGTTCAGAGCATCATGGGCGTCAGAGCCGATGGCGAAGTAGTAGTCGCCCGGGTCCACGATGAAGGTCTTGGCGTTCTGGCTGTCGTAGCTGGCCAGCAGGCTCATGTCCACATTCATGGTAATGGTCTGGCTCTCGCCGGGCTGCAGGGTGTTGGTCTTTTCGTAGTCCATCAGCTGCAGGGCGGACTTTTCGATGCCGTTCTGCTTGTCGTAGTCGGTGTAGGGTGCGCTGGCGTACAGCTGCACGACAGCCTTGCCGGCCATATCGCCGGTGTTGGTGGTGGTCACGGTCACGGTAGCGGTGCGCTTGTCACCGGTGATGACCACGCTGTCCAGGGTCTGCTCAAAGGTGGTGTAGCTCATGCCGTAGCCGAAGGGATAGACCACCTCGTTGTCGTAGCTCCAGGTGCCGTCGCTGGCGGCCACGGTGCCGTCGGCGTTGGCGTAGGTACCGGCAGAGGCATTGGCACCGCCGTTGCCCAGCACGATGTCCGCATAACGGGTCTCGTAGTAACGGTAGCCAGTGTAGATGCCCTCGGTCTCGATCAGGTAGGAGTTGACGCTGGTGCCCTCAGCAAAGTCCGAAGCGTTTGCCCAGGGGATGTTGCCAAAGTTCTGCATGGCGGGAGCCAGTGCACCGTTCTTGACGAAGGTATCGCCCAGATGGGCAGAGGGAGCCACGGTGCCGTTCAGCACGTCGGCCACGCCGTAGAAGCCATAAGCACCGGGGTAGCCCACCCACAGGATGGCGTCAATGTCGGGGTCCTCTTCCAGGTTGGAGATCTCCATGGGGTTGGCTGCGTTGACCAGCACGATGACCTTGTCGAAATTGGCCTTTGCTTCCTCGATCATGGCCATTTCTTCATCGCTCAGGCTCAGGATGTTGCCGTTGACGGTGTGCACGCCGTCTGCCAGGCCTTCCTCGCCGGGGTAGTATGCACCGGCTTCGCCGCCGACACGGCTCACCACCACGATGGCAGCGTCGCCGTACTCGGTGTACTTGGACTCAAAGTCGGGGTTGAGCTGCTTGAGCTCGTCCAGGGTCAGCTCGTGGGGATCATCGTAAGCGGTGATCTCGGCGTAAGCCGGCAGGATGCCGCCGCCGAACTGGGGCTTGGTCCATTCCTTGTCCGCAAAGAATGCCTCGTAAGCTGCCAGGGTCTCCGGGTTCAGCTGGAAGCCGCGCTCGGTAAAGGCGTCAAAGATCTGCACGGTGGACTTGCCGTCCGGCACGCTGCCGCCGCTGTTGCCGTAAACAGGAGCATAGCTGCGGACGCCCAGCATGGTGATTTTGGCATCCTTGGCCAGAGGCAGGGCACCGTTCTCGTTCTTCAGCAGGGCAAAGGTCTCCTGCGAAGCCTCGATGGCGAAGTCCTTGAAGCCCTCGTAGGCTTCTTTGGCCGTGGTGAATTCCGACTTGTAGGTCCAGGCATCGGATTCATCGTCCGACTGCTCGGTCACAGTCTGGGTGCTGCGGGTGCCCAGGAAGGCATCCACAGAGGTGCGGTAGAGCTCCAGGATGTTGCCTGCCATCATGGAAACGGCCAGAAGCAGGGCAAACACCATGGTCAAACCGCGCCACAGGTTTTTCTTCTTCAACATTTTGTCCTCCTTTGAAAGTTGTCCGCTCTCCCCCTGTGCGGTGCGGAAGCAAACGCCGCACAAAAAGAAACCGGCAGAGTGATTCAAAGCTCTGCCGATAGTATAGAGGTTTTGTGAATATTTACAACAGATTTTTCCCAAACTGTCATTTTGGGGCCCTGAACTGTCATTTGAGCGGCAGGAGCGCCACCAGACGGAACATGCCGTCCTGTGCCTGCATCGTCAGGGTGCCGCCGTGCTGCTGCACGATGCGGCGGATGCTCTTAACGCCAAAACCGTGCCACCGGGCGTCCCCCTTGGTGGTCTGGGGCAGGCCGTCCACAAAGTGCAGCGGCTCGGCGGCGCAGTTCTCCATGCGGATGAGCAGCATGCCCCGCTCGGCCCGCACCTGCAGGCCGATGTAGCGGCGGTCCGGCTCCAGCGAGGTCACCGCCTCGATGGCGTTGTCCAGCGCGTTGCCGAACAGCGAGTACACCTCGCCGGGCTTCAGGAAGTCCAGCTTTGCACCGTCGGCGATGTAATCCAGCTGGATGCCGCGGCCCTTGCACACGATGGAGCGCTCCGCCAGCAGCACGTCCAACGTCTCATTGCCGGTCTTGACCGTGGAACCGTAGATATCCACCGCCTTTTTCAGCTCGTCCAGCTCCTCGGTCGGCACCCGGCTGCCCAGCGTGTACAGCTGCTTGCGGATGTCATGGCACTTGATGTTGATGAGCTCCACCGTCTCCTTGGACAGCTCCATCTGCTGGCGCTGCTGGCGCATCATCTGCTGCAGCACCATGTTGTCCCACTCGGCGTCGCTGTGCTGCAGGATCTCACACAGCAGGAAGAACAGCAGGATGGTGGTCACCTCGTCGTAGACGCTGTAGACGGTAAAGATGCGCGGGGCACTGTCCACACTAAAGGCGTTGAACAGGTTGACGAAGATGTTCATGCTCAGCTGGTAGCCCACCATGATAAAAGTCATCGTGCGCCCGGGCAGTGTGCCCAGATTGCGGCTGTGCAGCCGCCGGGTGAGGGTCAGGCAGCACACCGCGAACAGCAGCACGAAAAGGCCCAGATAGACCCACCGGCTCCAGGCCCAATACTGCCGGTCCATGTGATACACCGCATTCTGCAGCAGCTTGGCCCCCCGGTAGATGATGTGCTGCATGGTGCCCGCCGCCGTAGCATAGAACACCGCCCACGCTGCCGCGATGCGGAAGCACAGCCGGATGCCCACCGCCGCGATGCTCCACAGCAGAAAGGTGCGCAGCGACTCGGTGTAGAGGTTGTGGGGCACCTGCTCCCACACGATGGTAAAGCAGACCTCCGCCAGCAGGATGCCGGTCAGCCGCGCCGCAAAGCGCTCCTGCCGCTCCAGCTTCCAGGTGGTGGCCGCCACGCACGCCAGCAGTTCCAGCACATAGCCGTGGCGTTCAAACAGATCGATGACCGTACTCATAGCACAAATTCGTTGCCCATGCTGCGGGCCAGCTCCTCCATGAATTCCTTTTTGCGCAAACGGCTGATCTGCAGCTTCTCCCCGTTGGAAAGCACTACGTCGCTGCCGGTGACGGTCTGGATGTGCTTCTGGTTGACCAGATAGCACTTGTTGCAGCGCAGGAAGCCCTTGCCGTGCAGCCGCTGTTCGGCGTCCTGCAGAGTTCCGGTGCCCGGCAGATGGCCTTTTTCGGTGTGATAGGTCAGCTTGTGGCCCTGCACCTCGATGTAATAGATCTCCCACAGCAACAGCCGCTGGGTGCCGGTGGGCAGGGCCACCATCACGCTCTCGGCGGCGGCGCGCCAGCGCTGGGCCGCACGGTCCAGCTTGATGCTCAGCGGCCCATACTGGGCAGGCTTGATGATGTAGTCCAGCGCATCCACCTCATAGCCCTTGACCGCAAACTGGGCCATGTTGGTCACAAAGATCAGGATGACCTGCTGGTCGATCTCCCGCAGGCGGTGGGCTGCCTCCATGCCGTTGATGCCCGGCAGCTCGATGTCCATGAACACGATGTCATAGTCGGCACGGTAATGTTCCAGAAACGACGCCGCATCCCCGAAGGCCGTGGTCTCCAGCGGGATATCCCGCTCTGCCGAGTAGCGGGCAAGGCATTCTTTCAGATGTTCCAGCTCTCTGGGGCTGTCCTCCACGATCGCACAGCGCAGCATCCGGTTCTCCCCTTCACAAAAACTTTTCGGAATCAGTATAGCGCAATCTGTGAAAATTGGCAACAATTGCCCTTGCACACCATAAACAACCACCAGCTGAGCTGGTGGTTGTTCCTTCATTTTTGTCGATTCGTGTCCATTGGGAAACAGCTGAAGGTTTTTCACGCTCCCAGGGTCCGGCCTTTCCCATATTGCAAAAATCAAAATACTTTCAACATTCAATCAAAAAACAAGGCAATGTGTTGACTTTTGCGGAAAGTCTTGCTATAGTATGAGATACAAGGATTCCATATAGGTTCTGCGTGAGAGAATGAGAGACGCACAACAGCCCCTTTCGGCTTGTGGTGCGTCTTTTTCTTTTTGCAAGGTTGGAATCTTCTCTGCGTTTTTCCGTGTGCACCGGAAGTACAGCAGTCCCAAAGACCCGATGGGAGAATGGCCATTCCCGTCCATCATCACAAGAATGACACGATACCAAGAGACTGTCAAAAGGAGAACAGAATCATGAAAAAGATTTCGCGGAAAAGTTTCCTGAAGCTGGCAGCCACCACCACTGCCGGAACTGCTATGGCTCCCGCTCTCATGGGCTGTGCCTGGCCTGACACGCAGGACCGCACTCCCTACAAAGGCGATATCGTGTTGCTGCTGAGCAACGATATCCACTCCAATCTGGGTACTTCTAAGATCATGAGTACGGACGGCTCTACCCGGATCACCGGCGGCGTGGCGCGAATGGCCGCCGCACAGGCCGGGGTACGCCACCGAGCCTTTGGCAAAACCCTGACCTTGGACGGTGGTGACTACTCCCAGGGAACTCCTTACCAGGACGGCTATCAAAAGGGCTGGGAGATCCTGGCCCTGGCCGAAATGCAGGTAGATTTCTGCACCCTGGGCAACCACGAATTCGACGTGGGCGATCAGGCCGTCGAAAACTCCTGGGTCAACGCCCGGAAAAACCGGCTGCGCTACGGGGTCTACCGCAAACTGCCCCAGTTGCTGGTATCCAATATGTTCATCAAATACAACGCCAACGGCGAGCCGATCTCTTATACCAGCGCCGACATCCGCCCCAATGACCTGAGCACCAATGCTTTTGGTGCCGGGGCCTACGCCAAGACCGGAGCCAAAAACTACGCCATCCGCCAGGTAGCAGGCTACAGGGTGGGTCTGTTTGCCCTGGAAGGCGAGGAGTCCTACGGCTACTGCAAGAACTCGGACCTGACTCGGATGGACTGTGCCGAGGTTGCCAGAGTCTATGCCCGTTTCCTCAAGGAGGAGAAGGGCTGCGATCTTGTCATCGCCATCAGCCACTGCGGCATGGAAGAGGACCGGGCCACCGCGCGGGCTCAGGAAGGCTTCCTGGACGTGATCCAGAACGCTCACGACCATCTCGCCTATGACCAACCCATCGTGGAAAACGGCGTGATCATGACCTCCACCGGCTGCTATGCTCAAAACATGGGCGTGCTGAGCCTGCAAAAAACATCTGTCGGCTGGACCTGGGTGCCCGAGGAGACCTGCTGCTATGAGCTGACGAAGGCATACGACTACGAGGATCCCCGGGATCTGTCACCGGAAGCTCTGGCATACCGGAGTATGCAGGATCTTCTGGCCCGCTACGACGCAGACCTGACGGCACCGGACGGCTATTTCTCCAAGCTGGGTCTGGACGATGTAACGCCGGACAGCGTGGTGATGACCATCCCCACCGGCTACGACTATATCCAGTACGAAGACGGAAAGGCCATCGGATACACCTACATCCAGTCTCCTGTCACCGCCTTTATCTGTGATTCCTTCAATTATGCCTCCGGCTCTCAGGTATCCTTCGTGTTCGGCGGCTACGTCCGCACTGCGCTGTATCAGGGTGACTTTACCGTCGCGGACGCCTTCAACGAGCAATCCACCGGTGAATCGGCGATCGACCACAGCGCGGGCTCCAGTCTGGTGGTCTGCGACTTGTCCGGTGCACAGCTGGCATCCATCTGTGTCTTTGATGCTGCGTGCTCCGGTGTCACCCCTCAGGGCCGGACCTACGGCGGTGCCGGCACCCTCCACACCGGAAATCTGCGCTACCGCTATCACATTTCTGACGGGCAGATCTCCTGTGATGTTTCCAGCATCGAAGTCTATTTCCCGGAGAGCGACAGCTGGCAGCCTCTGGACTTCCACAAAGCCTACTCCACCTCTTTCACCTTTGAATCCTCCCAGAACTTGGTGAGTCTGCTGCCCTGGGCCAGCAAAATGGCCACAGGGCAGGCGCTTCCCTTTGCCCCCTACGATGAGGCCACCGGCACCTACATGGATGTTCCCTCCGACAACAAATCGGAGGAATACTACCGGTTCTGGGCTCCTTATTGCCGCGGCAAGGGCGTGCTGGAGGGCACCAGCTATGAACTGAAATCCTGGACAGCCCTGTATTACTATGCCGCCAGCATGAACGGTACCTTATCCGATGCCTACACCCCGGACCATCTGATGCAGACCCGCATCCAGGGTTGATTTTCCAACAACTTCTGATGTAAAAAGCCATACGCCCCCGGCTGCGACCACGGCAGGCCAGAAGATTAAATCAAAAACAGCTGGATGCTTCATCTGAACGATGATACACCCAGTTGTTTCTTTTATTGGCACAGCCTCTCTAACAACGCCGTGCAACCTGCCAGTACATCCCGCCATGTGTCCTCGAAATTTCCGGTAAACCACGGGTCGGCCACATCGTGCGGCGTACTGGTATACGACATCAGGAGGGAGACCTTGTGCAACGGGTCGTCCCCTACAAAACGAGCCATATCCCGCAGGTTGCTTCGATCCATTGCAATCAGATAATCATAGGTATCATAATCCTGCCGTGTCATCTGACGCGCCGTTTTGCCTACACAGGAAATGGCATGGTCTGCCAATTTTTGCCGAGCGGGTGGATAGACCGGGTTGCCCACTTCTTCCGCACTGGTCGCAGCGGAGGCGATTTCAAATTTTTCTGCAATACCGGCTTTTTCCACAAGGTCTTTCATAACAAATTCCGCCATGGGACTACGGCAGATATTCCCCAGACAGACGAACAAGATTCGGGTCATTTTCTCTCAGCTCCTTCGGGCAACCGTATACCATTGTCGGGACAGTATTGGAATGGGCTTTTCCCTGCTCTGCCAGAACGTAACGAAAAGCATACCCTCCACCAACTGTGCAAAGACATCCGTCCAGCCCGCAGAATGCCAGCTTCTTTCGGAGATTGGAAACGGTATTGCCAACCACTTTTAAGGTATCGGCGCAATCCTTTCCCCATACAGCATCAAAAAGCTCTTTTTTAGAGAGCGTCGTTCCTTCGCAGACTGCCAGCACCCACAACAGGTCGGATTCAAGACGTGTCAACGAAATATTTCTGCCGTTGGCTGAAATTTCATGTCGGGTGTTGTCAATCACCAATCCCGGCAGTTCCAGTTTTTTCTTTGCGCAGAATGTGATCTGCTCCGCATCGATCTGCGCCTGTTGCAAAAGGCTCAGAATCGTTTGCTCCAGTACCGGGTCCGGGGTGTTCGCTCGTATCACAATCATGGAAGGCTCCTGTGTCACCGTTACTCTGCATCCATTTCGCGGATCAGATTGACCATTTCGATGGCGCTGACCGCGCAGTCATAGCCCTTGTTTCCGGCTTTCGTACCTGCCCGCTCGATTGCCTGCTCGATATTTTCAGTCGTCAGAACGCCAAACAAAACAGGAATACCGCTTTCCAGCGAAACTGCTGCGATGCCTTTTGAGACTTCGTTGCAGACGTAGTCGTAATGGCTGGTAGAGCCGCGAATCACTGCGCCAAGGCAAATCACAGCATCGTACTTTCCGCTTTTTGCCATTTTGGAAGCAACCAGCGGAATTTCAAACGCTCCCGGCACCCATGCGACATGAACATCGTCCTCGCTCACATCGTGCCGGAGGAGTGCATCCATTGCCCCGCCAAGGAGCCTTGAGGTGATGAACTCGTTGAATCGTGCAGCAACGATACCGACCCGGATGTTTTGTGCAATCAGTTTTCCTTCAAATGATTTCATTGTAAAATCCCTCTTTTCCTTAATAACTCAGGATATGTCCCATTCTTGCCTGCTTGGTTTTCAGATAGAACAGGTCGTGCGCGGTCGCAGTCATCTGAATTGGGACACGTTCTGTAATCTCCAGACCGAACTCGGAAAGTTGGTATACCTTATCCGGATTATTGGTCAATAGGCGCAAACTGTGTGCTCCCAGCTCCCGCAAAATCTGTGCTCCCATGTAATACTCCCGTTCATCCCCATGGAAACCAAGGGCGAGGTTGGCTTCCAGGGTATCCATGCCCTGTTCCTGCAACTCGTAGGCACGCAGCTTATTTATGAGACCGATACCGCGCCCTTCCTGCCGCATATAGAGCAGGATGCCACGCCCCTCCTTTTCAATTTGCGTCATCGCCGCAGCCAACTGCTGTCCGCAATCGCAGCGCAGCGAACCGAACGTATCACCCGTCAGACATTCCGAATGTACCCGACACAGGACATCCCGGCCATCACCGATTTCACCTTTTACCAATGCGATGTGATGCTCTCCGTTCAGGCGGCTCACAAAACCGTATGCGCGGAAGTCGCCGTATTTTGTCGGTAGATTTACGGCAGCCACCTGATCGACCAGCTTTTCGTGACACTTACGGTACTCTTGCAAGGCTTGGATGGTGATGAATTTGATTTGGAATCGTTCTGCCAGCTGTGCAAGTTCCTCCGTGCGCATCATAGTGCCATCGTCCCTCATGATCTCGCAGCAAAGCCCGCACTCTTTCAGCCCTGCCAGACGGCACAGGTCCACGGTGGCTTCTGTGTGGCCGTTCCGCTCCAGAACACCATTTTTCCTTGCTAAAAGCGGGAACATATGACCCGGTCGCCGGAAATCTTCTGCTTTTGCGTCTTCTGCTACACAGGCCAGCGCGGTAATAGAGCGTTCCGCAGCAGAAATGCCGGTCGTGGTTGAAATATGGTCGATGGACACGGTAAAGGCGGTTTCATGGTTGTCCGTGTTATGCCGAACCATCTGCGGAAACTTCAGCTTCTGTACAAAGGCTTCCGACATCGGCATACAGATCAGACCTTTGCCGTGGGTCGCCATGAAATTGACATTTTCTGTTGTCGCAAACTCAGCGGCACAGATAAAATCGCCCTCGTTTTCGCGTTCCGGGTCATCCGTCACCAAAATGATCTTGCCTTGTCTCAAATCTTCCAGAGCTTCAGGAATGGTATTGAATCTCATTGTTGTTTCTCCTTATTCAAATCCGTAGCGTATCAGCATTTCTTTCGTGACAGAGCTTTGCCGGTGTTCCTGCGGTATCGGCTGAAACAGCTTTTCGACATACTTGCCAAGGATGTCGGTCTCCAGATTTACCACATCGTTTTTGTGCCTTTGACACAGATTTGTACAGCTGACGGTGTGAGGGATGGTGGACACTGAAAACGCATCCGAACCGACTGCTGCCACCGTCAGGCTTATACCATCGACCGCGATGGAGCCTTTTTCCACGACATAGCGCAAAAGATTCGGTTCCGCATGGATGGTAAACCAGACCGCATTGTCGTCTTTTTCGATTCGCCGGATGCACCCGGTGCCATCCACATGACCCGCCACAATATGCCCGCCGAACCGTCCATCCGCAGCCATTGCCCGTTCCAGATTGACCCTGCTCCCGACCATAAGACCTGCAAGAGAGGAGCGGTTCAGGGTTTCATGCATAACATCGGCAGAAAAGCTGTCTGCAAAAAGCCGGGTAACGGTCAGGCAGATGCCATTCACTGCGATGCTGTCACCGATTTTTGTGTTTTCCAGAACGGTCCGTGCCTGAATGTTCAGCACTTCCGAATGCTGCCCATGCGTAATCTGCTTTACGGTTCCGACTTCTTCTATAATTCCAGTGAACATGGATACTCGACCTCGCTTTCAATCAGAATATCCTCGCCAAGATGGGTCAGGCTGCTGTTTTTCAGCCGGAATGCTGCACTCGGCATAGGAACTCCTGCACCTTCCACCGGTGTTTTTGCTTCCTGTCCGCCGAACAGCTTTGGGGCAATGTACGCCTGCACCTGTTGAACAACGCCGCTTTCCAGTGCTGCCCAGTTCAGTGTCCCTCCGCCTTCCAGAAGAATGCTGTCGATTTGTTCCTGACCAAGTTTTTCCATAAGTTGTACAAGGTCAATGTGACCGTTCCTTTTGTCCAGACAAATCACTCGGCACCCAGCCTGTCGATATATCGCCTGCCGTTTCGGGTCGGCGCAGCAGGTCGCAAGGATGGTCGGGATCTGTTTTGCTGTTGCGACCACCTGTGCTTGCAATGGTGTCCGCAGCTGAGTATCGCAGACAATGCGAACTGGATTTTTTCCGTTCTCCATGTGGCAGGTCAATAAGGGATCATCGGCAAGAATGGTTCCGACACCGACCATGATTCCGCTGAAACGATGCCGCTGTTGTTGAACATACGCTCGGGCAGCTTCACTTGTAATCCATTTGGATGCGCCCGTAACCGTGGCAATTTTTCCGTCCATTGTCATGGCATACTTCATAGAAACAAACGGGCGTTTTGTCGTTATAAAATGGAAGAATATCCGATTGAGTGTGTCGCATTCTTCCCGCAAAACGCCTTCCGTCACCGCTACCCCCTGCACCCGCAAAGCAGCAATTCCTTTTCCCGACACCAGCGGGTTTGGGTCTGCCGACCCCACTACGACCCGGCTGATGCCCGCTTCCAGAATAGCATTCACACACGGCGGCTGTTTCCCAAAATGACAGCAGGGCTCCAGCGTCACATACATCGTTGCCCCTTCGGGGTCAACAGCGCAGGATGCTAACGCATTTCGCTCCGCATGGGGCTGGCCATACCGTTCATGCCATCCCTGCCCGATGATCTGACCATCTTTTACAATGACAGCACCCACCATCGGATTTGGGGATGTCCATCCGCATCCTTTTTTCGCCAGTTCTAAGGCAAGACGCATATACTCTGTATCGTTCATCTCTCTGCCTCCAAATAAAAAAGCCCCGAACCAGATTGTTCAGGGCAAGGCAAACAGGCGCAGTATCTCCTGCGCAAAAAGAAAGCTCTGAAATGCAAACGCATCTCAGAGCAGCTTCCATGAGTACAGAGATCTTGTGGTTTCTCTATGCTTTCCTATCTTCTTTCATCCAGACTGTACTGTCGGCTTCGGAGTTTCACCGAATCATGCCTTGCGGCTCGTGGGCTGTACCACCGGTAGGGAATCGCACCCTGCCCTGAAGATTCTTGATTCAATTTCTGGGAGCATTATAGCATGGTATATAATCGAATGCAAGCCCTTTTTGAAACCGGGACAAAACCGGGATGGAACAACATTTCGTAGAAGAACCTTGTCAAGAGGGCTGGCACCGTCCAGCTCTCTCTTTTTGCCAAAGTTTTCACCGTGTTTTCTTGCAAGCTGCCGAAAGTGACGTGTTTTCAAAAGCGAGCTTGCCGCATGGCAGGCGGAACAGGCTCATCATACCACCAGTAAAGAAAAACAGAGCGTTCCCGATGGGGAACGCTCTGTTTCTCATATCGCTGTCGTATGTGGATTTTGGCAGGGTGCGTCCGGGTGGACACACCTTGTTTTTATTTTTTCAGAACTGTGCACTCATACGGGCGCAGCGCAGCAGCCGTTTCCGTGTAGTTGCCCAGCAGCTTTTCCGCACCGGCCCAGCCCTCCGGCAGGGTGACAGGTACTTCGTGCGCTGTCAGGTTGCACAGCACCAGCAGCTCTTCTCCGTCCGGCGCACCATAGCGGCGGTAGGCCAGCAGGTCGGCATTTTCCGGGAAGAGGAACTCGATCTTTCCCTCGCTGATGACCTTGTGCTGTTTGCGCAGGTGCACCAGCGTCTTGTAGAAACTGCGCACCGAGTCCGGGTCGTCCATCTCGGCGGCGGCGTTGATGGTCTGATAGTTATCGGCGGTGCCGATCCACGGCGTACCGGTGGTGAAGCCTGCGTTTGCGCTGGCATCCCACTGCATCGGAGTGCGGCCGTTGTCGCGGCTGCGCTGGGCGATGATGTCGAGCGTTTCGGCCTCGGACTTGCCCTCGCCGCGCAGGATGTTGTAGTAATTCAGGCTTTCTACATCCCGGTACTGATCAATGGAGGTAAAGTGCGCGTTGGTCATTCCCAGTTCTTCGCCCTGATAGATATACGGCGTACCGCGCATAAAGTGGATAGCGGCGGCCAGCATCTTGGCACTTTCCTTCCAGTAGGCCGTATCGCTGCCAAAGCGACTCACGGCACGGGGCTGGTCGTGATTACACCAGAACAGCGCATTCCAGCCGTCATGCGCCTGCATCCCCTCCTGCCATGTCTGGAACAGCTTCTTCAGCGCAAGATGGTCGGCAGGCATCAGTGCCCATTTGTCGCCGTTCTTGTAGTCCACCTTCAGATGATGGAAGTTGAAGCACATAGACAGTTCATGGTTGCCCGCAGCAGTGTATCCGATGCAGTTTTCCAACGAGGTGGAGGACATTTCGCCCACCGTCACCATGCCGTCGATGCCGCCTGCCGCCACCAATTCTTTCAGGTATTTGTGGACATTGCGGCCATCGGTGTAGAAGCGACGGCCATCGCCCGCAAAGTCGTCCTCATACACTTCCGGTTTGGAAATCAGATTGA
>OJAL01000648.1_pt1 | contig 23597 bp, 12 predicted proteins | sample 1589301 | NCBI WGS metagenome assembly OJAL01 (sample SAMN03283261) | human gut metagenome | biome: human-associated habitat; material: feces | host: Homo sapiens | place: USA | collected 2013
GCCGTGCCGCAGCTGCCGGAGCGGTGCTTAAGCCGCAAGGCGGGAATTATGCGGTGTTGCCAATACTTTCTCAAGTTGCAGGCCATCTACTATTGCTTAAATCGTCAAATTATTCCCGCTTGGTTTCCAAAGAGATTCTCTGTACCGAAATACAAATTGTATTATTTAATAAGTTTAATACAAAAATAGCGTTGTATTCCCGCCATTTCACATCACGTTTCCACGTTTTTGTCTATCAAGCAGCATGCCAACCTCTGCCCTCGCTCTCTCCATATCAACTTTCGCCTTTCTCCCTATCCCGCCAAATCCCATCGTTTGGTCGGCTGTTTTAATTCCAAATCGTATAATACGGCTCATGTATGCCATTTTGTTTTTAGTGTTTTCCTTCTACTCCGCCTGACAGAATAACCAATACCCTGTGTAAAATTGCAACTCTTCCCTTTCGCAGCGTACAGTGTTGCATCTTTACACAGGGTATTACTATCCCTGTCGTATTATAAAAAGGTAATTCACCCTACAGATTGTTGCCATTTACACAGGTTTCCCCTCTTTTTTGGTTCCCCGCACCTGATTCACCCAAAATCCGCTTTATTTTGCAAACGCTGCATCGCGCTTTTCCTCATGTTTTGCTCTGTAAACCTGTGTAAAATTCCAACATATTTCTCCTTTTTTCCTATTCTCGCCTTCTATCCGTTTTGTTGTAATTTCGCACAGGTTTATGTTTTGTAGTATTTTCAGGCTGCTTTGCATACAAAACGGCACCGCTTCTTTCAAAAAACGCGGTGCCGCCTTTGATTTATTCAAGATTTTGAAGTGTTACCCTGCCGTGCTGTTCTGCTCTGTCAGCCCCGTAAACACCGGGTCGTTCAGCAGCATTCCGGGAACAACATATCGGTAGGTGATTGCCTGCCTGCCGTTGATCACACGCACACTATCGTTGGCCAGTGCCAGCTCTTTCAGGGTTTGCATATCCTCATCGTTCAGATAGATGGAGATCTGCTCCAGGCCAGATGTCTGCTTATATTTTGTCCCGTTTGTAACGGGAACATAGCGGCTGCTGACGGGGTTCAACTCGTAATTCTGCACCCCGCACAGGCGCGCTTTCGCAGCCTGTTCATGGATCAGCTCCGATGTCAGGGTGCCCAGCCGCGTGCCGCGCCAGTCCGCTTCGCTTTGCAGCACTGCCCGCACAGCCAGGTGCAGCCGGATGACAATTCGCTGTTTCATATCGTGGATTCCTGTATTCCTATTTGCATGGATTTTTGTTGCTTGTCGCTTTCGTGGATCTGGATTATTCCACAGCATCAATCAGTGCTTTCAGCTCCTGCGCTGCCGCAATCAGCTCCTGCATCTGGTCCGACATTGCTTTGCGGTCCTCTGCCGTATAACTGCGGATCTTAGCTTCAATATTTTTTGCCGCTGCAATTTTACGCAGTTTGCGGGCCGTGGTAGGCAGCTTGGCCGAAATAAAGTTGTGGTCTTTATCTACTGCCGCCGCCTTGTTTTCCTGCGTCTTGGCCTGACCGATTGCATCCTGTGCATTTTGCAACGCTGCTGCAAATACGCTCTCGCGCTCCTGCATGCTGCGGCGTTCCACTGCTACATCCAACATGGCGGTGGTCAATGCGTCCTTGATGGCGCGGCGCTCATGGCTGCGTGGGTCAAGGGCTGCAATTTTCAAAAACACTGCGGCTGCACGGGCCTGTTCTTCCAGGGTCAAGCGGAGATAGGTTTCGCACTCGGCTCGGTTCAGAAATTCCTCATCCAGCAAGCGGCGCAGATCAGGGTTGAGATCATTCTGAATCGAAAGTGCCTTATCAATCGTGCGGGAATTCAGCGGGCTGACCTCTTTCAGCGCTTTTTTCGCTTCCGCTGCGCTCAGGTTATACGGTGCTTTTTGCAGGTTTTCCACAAAACGCGCCGCCGCCTGGCGCATCACACGTTCATTGCTGATGCCGCCGCGCACTTGCAGGTTTGCGCTGTCAATATACACAACTTTTTCGTTTTCCGTCAAGTTGCGCACCACTTTGCACTGCACTTTCTGCCATTCACTCATGCGGTTGGGCAGCTGCTTTTCTTCCTGCTCGCGTTTATCCTGCTCCACCAACAGGCGCAGCGCACGCAGGCGGCGCTCGCCGGAAAGCAGCACATATTTTCCGCCAAAACCGGTCTTAGGGAACACAACCAGGTTGTGCAACAGCCCCGCGCGGCGGATATCATCGGCCAGCAGCGCAATATCTTCCTCGGTATCCAGCTCACGGTAAAGGGCATTATCCGGGTTTTCTTCAATATCATTGATATTGATCTCGCTGTATTCACCGCCCGGCTCCTGGTCGCCGCGCGCGATCTTACTTAACGCTGCTTCGTTTACTTTAAAGCCTTTCTTCTGCAGTCGGTCCAGTTTGCTTGCCATCACTCTGCCTCCTGTTCAATGCGCGTTTTCAGCTCGGCATACACCTTTGCATAATCCTTTGCCGGGTTGCTGCTGCGCGCACATAGCACAACCGGCGCACCAAGGCGGGTGCTATCCTTTACAGCCTGTCCCTTACGGATTTCGGCAGCAAACAGCTTGCTGCCCAGCTGGCTTTCCCGCAGTTCATTGCGGATCACTTCGGTCAGGGCAGTTTTTTCCACCATAGTCAGGATAATGCCCAAAACATCAATTTTTTCGCCCTCATCGTGCTCCAACTGCTGGCACATGGCCACAGTGCGGTACACACTGTCACGGCTGTAGTCATCGCACACGCAGGGGATCAGCACAAAGTCACTGGCCATCAGGGCGTTGGTCACCATTACATCGCGGGACGGCGGGGTATCGATCAAAATATAGTCGTATTCGCCGGCAACCTGTGCCAGGCACATGGCCAAAAACATATTAATACTGGTGCTTTCGGACTGTTCCAGGATTTGCAGCTGCTTGGCCGCCATTGGGGTGTTGCCATTTGCCGGAATTATATCAATATTATCAAACTGCGTGCGGGAAATATAGTTCTGCGTGCCGCTGATGCCATAGGCACGGAACATATCATACACGCCAGCGCGGTCAAAAGTATTATCGGTTACACGGGCGCCCGTCAGGGTATAGGTACAGTTGCCCTGGGCATCCATATCCACAACAAGCACCCGCTTGCCGTCCTGCGCCATCAGCGCCGCCAGGTTGCAGACGGTAACGGTTTTTCCCACGCCGCCCTTTTCAATGCAGACTGAGATACAATATCCCATTGTTTTCCTCCTTGCGAGCGCCTTTGTGTAGGCATCTCTTCGTTGCTGTCGGTTAATCTTTGCCTTTTGTTCGGTTCTTTTGGCGGTACCGCACGCCGGTATCTTAATCTAAGGCAATACCGCGGGTTGCAAAAACGGGCACCCCATGCCGTGCGGCATCTCTTCGTTGCTGTTATAGCTTCTATTATATCATATGCTTCGCGTGTGTCAACGAATATTTTGACGAATATTATGCAGGCATCTCTTCGTTGCTGTTCACGCTTTTTCTCTGCCGTTTTTTCTTCCCATCCTTCTTCACTTCATCCAGGCATTCCCGCTCACGCATCTTCCTTCTCACCTATTATCCCAAGGTCTATCTGAAATCAAAAAACGCCGGATATTTCCATTTCTCAGCTGCACCCCAACAAAAAAGCAGCGGCCAGCAATCTGCCAGCCGCTGCTTACCTTATTATAATAGCGCTCCCGGATGTTCCGCTCCGCTTCATCTCAATTACTCTTCGCTGTCATCCGGGATATCTTCCTCAAAAGCATCCATCCAGCTTTCGTTGTGCCACTTATCTTTTTCACCTTTTTCCTTGACGGCAACCTTCTGCCGTTGTGCCTGGTCGTTCATTATGGTGCCGATCGGGTTCAGCGCGCGTTCTTCAATAATGTGGTAGAACAGCCCCATCGGGTTATTCACGTTGGGGTCCTTGGCGGCCTTTGCCCAGAACACATCAAAGTCCAGTTCATGCGCCATAGCTTCCATCAACGGGGTCAGGCTGCCATACTTTTCAATCACTTCATTCATGCAGGCCAGGTAATGCAGCCGCATTTCGTCTTTCAGCCCATTGCGCAGGCTGGAAGGCGATGGCACGCACCGCGCTGCCAGGTGGCGGTAAATTTCGTGGTAAGCGCCGCGCTGGCCGCTCGTCAACGTCTTTTCCAGGTATCCATCATCTACAAACTTTGCAAACTCTTTTCGCATATCCTGCCGTTTTACAATCGTTTCGGGAATCAGCTCTACTTTGGGCGGCTCAGGCTCCGGCATCGTTTGCTGCACCGGCTCGTCCATCACATGGTACTCCGCTTCCAACAGTTCCTCTTTGGGTTCTGCTGCCGGCTTTGCCTTGCGGAAAATATAAATGCGATAGTTATCCATATCCTCGCGCAGCACCTTGTTCAGGTACCGCGCCGGGCTGCGCATCGTCTGCGACCGGGGAATGATCTCCTGTGCATAGCGGGGTGCCACACCGGCCAGCCAACTGGTCAGCCCGCCGCAATCCAGGATGATGGCATTCATCTTTCCAAACACCGTTTTGTTGCCGCCGTCCTGCTCGTCATCGCCTGCCTGGATGGTGCAGCAGGCATCTGCCAACACATCAATGATCACTTCCACCGCGTGCAGCTCTTCGGGCGTAATCTCCGCGCGCAGCTGATCCATGCGCGCTTTCACAACAATTTCCTCCCGCAGCTCGGTGCGGTGGCGTCCAAAGGAATAGGGGATCGTTGTTTCCGGTGCCGAAACATAATCAAAGGTGATCACGCTAGGGTCATCCAGCAGCGAATCCTCAATCGCCACGGTGGGGCGGCCCTTCCTTTTGCTCTTTTTGCGCACCGTGCTGTTGATGCTGTCCAGGTTTGCCTGTGCGGCGGCATCATCCACCGGGTCAATCGTTACCACCAGCGAAAGAACCTTCTGCCCTTTTTTTTCGTACACATCGTAATTAAAAATAATATCCGTCTTTTCGTTAATTTCCGCCTTTGCCTTTTCCAGTGCCAGGCGGCGGAAATCCGACCATCGGTTGGCCGTATACGAAAGCTGCTCATACAGCATGCTCAGGTTCCATACCAGCGGTTCCCCGGCCGCTTTCTTTTTCAGGTACAGGCTCTGGTAGCTCTTGCACAGCTCGTAAATGCGGATGGAATAGGTGGACCGCATCAACATGGTGTAGGTCACATCCATGGTGGTATACAGGGTTTTCAGCTGCACCAGGTGCGGTTTCAGCACCGGATCCAGCGTGATGGTCATGCGCGCGCGGCCCTCATCAATGCGCACTTTATCGATCCAGCGGAATGTTTCCACCGTGGAAGTTCCGTTATTCTTGATCCACTGGATGGGCGCGTTGGCCAGCTCCTCAATATTTTTGCGCACCTGCTTGTACAGCGCCCCGCTGTGCGGGTCCATGCCGGTCATCTTGATAAAATCATAAATGCTCAGCTCATAAGAGGGCAGGTCCGTATCCTCCGGCTTAATCATCGAAAAAATATGCAGCATCAGGCGCTGCTGGCTCAGCGTCAGGTTGTTGCGCGTCATCTGTACAAGGTCATTGGATTTGCGAACGATGGTCTGGTCCCCGCGTTCTTCAAACGTAACGACAAACGGATCATCTTTTTTCTGTTTACTTGCCGCCATAAGCAGGGGCCTCCTATATCGGTTGCTGTATCCCGGGTGGTCACGCACATCATGCTAAACATTATAGCACATCCTGTTGTCCAGCGCAAGAATTGCAAATTTACACAGGGTTTCACCGCCATTACCCTGTGCAAAATGCAACACCCGCGTTGTGGTTTGCCATACATCCTGTGGGGGTTGCCGCCCGGGTGCAGGTTACACAGGGTTTTATTGTGCTTTCTGTCCTGTTGCTTCAGAGTTCTGTAACCTGATGGAATGGCAACACCAATTTTTTCCCGTTCTCCCCCATCTCCCGGCTTACCTCTGGTTGTTATTATGGCTTAGTTGTTTAGTTCTATATTAGTAATAGGTAGAGCCTGTGTAATTTAACAACGCAAACCTGTGTGTTCAACCAACTGCAGCCTGTGCATTCCACCACCATTTTCCTGTGCGGAAAGCAACCTGCGTAAAGTTGCAAATAAGCCAAAAACAGCCAAACCTGTGTAAATTGCAACACGGGGAACGGGCCTATCCTGTGTGGTTTTCCAACAGGTACGCGGGTCACGGCGGGGCAGGGGAGCGGGAATACCCTGTGTAAAATGCAACTGTTCCGGGGGTAACCTGTGCGTTTTTCCAACGGTAAGCGGCATAGGGAAACAAGGCAATCCTGTGCGTTTTTCCAACACGTTTCGGGAATGTTCGGCACAGAATGCGGGCAATACCCTGTGCAAAATTGCAACAGCTCACAGCTGCTTCGAATAGATCAGTTGCAAATTTACACAGGGCAGCACCCCTATATTATAAGGTAGGTGCCGCACAGAATGGCGCGTGAGGGGTTGCAGTTTACACAGGATAGATTGAAAGCTGGGAGCTGGAGGTGTGTTTGAAAACAAAGAAAATGACGGATATTTCGCAAACACAAGCAGGATTTAAGGCAGAGAGCCGCAGGAATCCTTTGTGGATTCCAAGGCGCTTTAACGCAAAATCCCGCTGTGTTTGTAGAAATAGACTAAATTTTCGACTTTTCAGATACACCTTAGTCCTATCTGAAACGTCAAAAAGCTCGTCTGTTTCAGCAAACGCAGCCGGATTTTGTGGTTGCGAAAGATCCGCTTTTTTCGCTGCTCTCAGATGCACCTCAGGAGCTGGCGCAAATAGAAATCGGCAAGGGGGAACCGGGAATCAGGGGCGGGGCAGGGGGGGACAAAAAAGCGAATGGCATATCTGCAGCAAACCCGCACCCCCGTTGTAAAGGGAGAACGGCGTCCCGTTGGCGGGCGTGCAATCCACCAAACACACACCCGCCGCCGCAAACACCGCAAACCGTTTGCAGGGGCGCGGTGTACCCATCGCGCCGCAAAAAAACGGGAACCGTGCGCCGCAAACCTGCCATCCCTCCCACAAGGCGCCCACCCAGCCGCCAGGCCCCGCCACAAACAGGCGCATGCGAAACAAATAATTGCGCAAAAACAGGGAAATGTAGCAAAAAAGGCGAATTTTGCTGCAAAGTTGCGCTCTGTGTGCGCAGAGAATCATAAACGCGCGGTTAAAGTATATAAAAATGACCGCTGCCAAAAAGAAAATCAGGAATAAATTATACAAAGGCTTTGAATATATTGTATAATTGGAGGAAAACGCAATCAGTAAAAGTGCTGAAAAACAGGAATTTACGTGGATTGTATTGCCTTTCTGGTATAAAGGTGCTATACTTTAACACTGAAAAGTAAATGCGCAATGAGAAGATTCGATGCGTAATTTTTTTGAAAACAACATGGCAACGGTTGCGCAAGTAAAAGAAGCTGGCTTCTTTTATTGTTCCACAGGGATCCCCTGTGGAACAATGTGCTTTCATCAAGCCAGCGCGAAAGGCGAGTGAGCAGATTGAATAGAACAGGGAAAAACACAACAGGTTGGGCGCGCCGGCTGACAGCGCTGCTTGTCACCGCTTGCCTGGTTATGGCAATGGCCCTGCCTGTATACGCCGAGGTGGATCTTCTGCCCGACGCACCTGACGAAGTAGAGCTGCTGGAGGATGAGCAGGGAACGGCCTCCGGGGAGGATACCGTTCCGCCGGAGCAGAACGCCGCCGCCCCGGAACCGGAACAAAGCGCCGAGCCGGAGCAGCCCGCCCCGACCGAAACGCCGGAGCCCACGGCAGAACCCACCCCGACCCCGGAACCGGCAGCCACCGCAACGGCCACCCCTGTGCCGACCGTGACCCCCACCGCCACCCCGGAACCGACCGAACAGCCGCAGAAGATGTACGCCGCAAAAAGCTTGGATAACGTGCAGGCAGTTAGTGAGGGGGGAAATACGGAAACTCACACGCTCTATTTTGCAGTGCCTAACAGTTGGGAAAATTATACAAAGGTAAAAATACATGCCATTATTGGACAAAGTCCACAAGATCGAAAGTATTATCTTGATATGCAGGAAGCTGACGAAACGGAGGACGGAAGAAAAATTTATTCTGCGGTCCTGAATAAGGCCGATCACTATCCAAATAACGGGTTGGGTGGACTTGAATTTTGCGGATATGCGGAAGATTCACTTACAGACGATAACCCTACAGACAAAGTAACAATTGTTCAAGTAGATAATAATAATAGTCTACCGTGGATGTCGTTCAATCCAACAGATCAGAAGTATATCGGCGGCGACTACTATGACGGAAAGAACGAAGATGGCTGGGATCCAAAGAAATGGGAGATCTATACGGTTAGCCATAAGCATTTCGCTGGCAAAGAGATGGCCTTTGAAAATAAAACCAGTGCAACACTAACGAACGTCAAAGCCTGGTTTTATGAACCGGATACTAATAAAAACCTTACACCAGTCAGTGAGCAGCCAATATCCTTAAATGATATCCAACCTGGTTTCACAGCAACCTTTGCCATTCCTAAAGTTCTTTGCTCTTTTGTTCGCTTTACCGCGGGCGATAGTGATACAGAAATAAGTGAATACTACAATTTTTATAATGAGGAAGTAACAGGAGAAAAACAGAAACGCTTCCAGTATTCCGAAGGTCAATGCTATTGCTACATGTACAATGGCAATGATGATGCAACATGGGGGCGTCCCGGTGCCATCCGCATCTATTACGATGCTACTTTCTCCAAGATGGCATTGAATGGAGATACCGGCGACTTTTCAATCCCCAAAGCCAATAATAATAATAAAGAGACCATTTATTATCGGATAAAAGGAGACGGCGTAGAATCCGAAAGCGGCACGCTGGTAAAAGATGGTACAAACGAAAATCTTTATTATATTGACATTCCCCAAGGATATAGTTCAATCATCTTTTCCGGTGATGCAATTAACGGTGACGAGGAGACAAAAGGAAATGGAGTAAGTACAGCGTGGCTGACGATTCCCACAGATGACAAAAATTGCTTCTATGCGGATACGAATGACGATGCAGTATATAAAGATACCACTCGTGGCGGCTACTGGGCTCCAAAAGGTACCCTGCGTGATGCCGAAAAGGGGAAAGATACTGGCACTAAAGTAGTAGATATTAAATCCGCTCCTTTTACGGAAGAAGCAAACACAAAATATGTTACCAGTACGCTGTATGACTATTATACAGATTACGAACTGAACGGCAAGAACCGTGATAAGTACGATAATGATAATACGGTTAATCAGCGCCACTGGGTACCCTTCCGCCAGTTCGATCAGGCAATCAGCGACTACTATCAGAGTTATGTAGATAAAAATACCGGAAAGCCCATTATATATCCCATTTATACAGGCCATTTCCAGCCAAGCGATTGGGATAAAAGATTTGCGGATATTGCAAGTACATTGAATTTGTACGGATGGAGTTCTTACAATATCTTTATCGCAGCCAATAACTCGAACTTTGATATAGGAGACACAAAAGAGAAAAAAAATTCCTACGCTTTCCAGGGCATTGTGGCAGACAAAAGGGACAGCGATGGCGACATCGTGATGAATGGAACGACCCTGAAAGAACCGCATTTCAATGAAAAGTTCCTGACCGGCCAAAACAGCAAAAATGCAAAACTTGGCGAAGTTTACCACAATGTTGAGTTCCCGTTTACCCAAGAAGAAGTTTTTATAGAACCAGCGCAAACGCCAAATGGCCCGCAAAAAGGAGAGGGCGTTAAATACTGGTGGTTTGACAGTAAAGAAACTTCTCTATATCTGCGCAAAGATACAAATAGCGATCAGTTGTACCTTGGTAATGATAGCCCAGGAGTGACAACCGCTGGATATAAGAGCGAGGCGTCCCACAACGTGGACAGTGCAAGTAGTCCAGATAATGTTTCAACGCCATACGGCTTTTTCCCGTTCAATGAAACCACAACCAGTAAGAGCGCAGTCAGGTACAATTACGGTTACGGTGCAAAACTTGAAATCCCGTTTACCCTAACCAGTACCGGAACAGTTAAGGACGACTACAATAATGAAATTCCAATTCGTTTTTACTTCTCTGGTGATGATGATGTGTGGGTTTTCATTGACGATCAGCTTGTCCTGGATATTGGCGGTGCTCATGCCAGAGTTTCTGGTGTGTTGGAATTTGACCAGCGCGATAATAAGAAAAACACCGTAACTTCCTATGTCAGCCGGGTCAAGAACAGCAAGACAGGTAATTATGGCGCTGAAAATTGTGATGAGCACAACCATACAACGGCGACAAGCATTACTTACTTAGGAACAACCGAAACGTATTATAAAAACGCAAGTGTTTCCATCCCTAATCTTTCCACCGGCAAGCACACCCTTACCATGTACTACATGGAACGCGGTATGTGGGAGTCCAACATGGCGGTGGCGTTCAACTTCCCGGATAATAACGAGCTGCAGGTTCAAAAAGAGGTTGATCTGAACAAGGTTGATCCGGACTTCAAAAACTGCTTTAAAAACCAGAAAATCTTCAACTTCACCATCCAGAACCAGGCAACCCATTATGGAGAAAAAGTGGCCGCTGGCTCGGATACAAGCGGTACCAAAGAGGTGAATTTTGCGGATTGTGACGAGATTAAACCCGCAACCGATTCAACCGAAGGTGAGTACATTTTCAAGTTGGATACAAACCCCGAGCAAGGTTCCGGGCCTGAAGGCGAAAAGGTCCTTCACTGGTACGCACGCTATACGGATACGGAACCCGTCAGTGCAGCGCGTAAGAAACGTTATGGCATCCTGACGCTGAAAAACCCCATCGATATCAAAGACGAGCGCTTCCTTACGTTCCAGGTTTACGTTGATCCAGGGGATAGTGGAGGTGACCTTTCCCTCAACAACCTGTATCTGGAACTGCTGGATGAAAATGACGTCCAAAAAGGCAGCCTTGGCACATCAGGCATTAACGGCGCAACGTATGGCTCGGTCGAAGTGAAGACAGGCGCATGGGTCACCGTAAAGCTGGACCTGAACAAGATGAAAGCGCAGGACGGTTTTAACGGCAAGGTCAAAACCATCCGCGTGGGCGATAACTATAGCCGCCACATCTATTTCAGGAACTTTACCTTCATTCCCAAAGCGGTGCCAAAAACGATGACCGGCTTTACAACCGATCAGAAGGAAATCCCGGATTACGGCTCCGCCACAAGCGGTCAGTTGCAAAACGCCATAAACGCACAGTACACCTCCACCAAGGACAGCGACACCCAGTTAGTGGACGATGACGGACGCTTTGTTCTGGAAGATGGAGAAACCGTTACCTTCAGTGACCAGTTCCGCCGCGGCAGCTACATTTCGCTCAAAGAGGATCTGAACCAAAACCTGTACGACACCAAATGGACGGTGTGCGAGAACGGGCAGGCGGTTACTTCGATGAAGGGCGATAGCGAATCCGTGACAGTTACCGACACGAACAAGTCGCTGGACAAGCAGGAGGGAAGCAGCCCCAATGATGGCCGAACGGAAAAAATAAGACCGAATGATGATCAAACGGGTAATAACTATACCGGAACCAAACCCAAAGGCGACACCATCGTCTTCCGCTCCTATAAGGACCCGGACGAAACAAGCTCCACGCTGACAAAGCTAAAGGTAAAATACGTCAACACCGTCAAAACCGGCGGGCTGAAAATCCAAAAGAAGGCCGCAGCTGGTGAGGAAAATACCATTAAAGGCACCTACACCTTCAAAGTTACCTTTAATGATGTTGGCGGTGAGGGTCTGGAAAAAGAGCCCATCATAAAGTATGTTGAGATCAACATGAGCGATGAGAAGAACTCAGAACACACCGGAACCATCACCGGCATCCCCGTTGGCACCCGCTATACCATCGAGGAAGTCAAAACCGATGATTCCAGACTGCAAAGCGTAACCGTTCCGCCTGATTGCAAATCCGCCCATGTGATCAACAACACCATGGTGGAAGGCATGATTGTGGCGAGCGAAAAGCCGAACGATCCGACCAATCTGAAAGTTACCGCAATCTTTACCAACACCAAGCGCAAACTGATCAACATTGAGTTCGACAAGCTCTGGAAAGATGCAAATGATACGGTCCTTGGTACAACGAACCAGCCGAACGAGATTTACATCCAGCTCCAGCGCCGCCTGGCAACCAGCACAAACGATAAAGACTGGACACTGGTAAAGTACCCGGCTAACAGCACGCAAGACTATGTTACCATTAAACGCAATGATTACGGCTGGCAGTTTACCTTTAGCAACCTGGATCAGTACCCGGTTGACGATACCAACACGAACTACCAATACCGCATTGTGGAAGGTAAGGTGGACGATAAAGGTAAATTTACCCAGGCAGACGGAACCATTACGATTGACGGCAAAACGTATGTTGTAACGGCTGAGGCAACAGCAAACAGCGAAACGAACAGCGAAAACGGCGCAACTACAACGCCAGCCACAGCCCCCGATGGAACCATCACCGGCGGCAGCGGCAAGATTGTGCTGACCAACACGCTGCAGAACCCGAAGTTTGTACTGGATATCATCAAGAAGGACGCGGAAAAAGGCGAAAATAACAAAGATGTGCCCTTGGGTGGTGTTGAGTTCAAGCTGGAAAAGCTGGTCGAAACAACCGAAGGAAAAACGCAGGTAGATACTACCTATACCGGTACAACGGACGACAACGGCAAGATAATCTCGAACCCGTTCAAAGATCTGGAACCCGGTACATACCGCCTGACGGAAACCAAGGCACATCCGGGGTACAACCTGTTGGCACAGCCAATTGTGATCAAATTTACCCAAGGCGGCAAGTGTTATATTGATGATGCGGAAGTTAAGAAAGACGATAAGACGTTCATTCCGGGCGCCAATAACACCTACACCATGCACCTTACCGTTCTGAACCGTAAAACGCCTGAGCTGCCCCACACGGGTGCAGACGCGCCAAGCCTGTGGCTGCTGATCGGCATGCCGCTGGCGGTGGCAGGGCTGTTGATATTCACATTCCGCTACAACAGGAAAGGGGGCCGGCGACATTAACCATCCCCCGGAAACCCAGCAACCCCCAGGGTACAGGGCCTGCCCGCCCGTGCGCACCCGTTTACGGCAGGGCGCAGCCTTAAGCCAAGTGGGCAAGCGGCCCGGTTTTTCCTCCTTTTTTCTTCACGGCACAGTGCGGGCGGCGCGGCAGCGTTTCCCCGCTGCAGCGCCCCGCACTGCACGCCGTGCTGATGCAGAACCCTTAAGCCGGGCGGCCCCGCCGCCCATCCGATGATGATTTTTTTAAGAGAAGAGGTACTGAAATGAAAAAAGCAAAACGTTTTCTCACAGGCCTGTTGAGCGCCGCCCTGGCCCTCAGCCTGTGCGCTATGCCAGCAATGGCAGATGATGGCAGTGGAACAACACCGGCACCCACTGCAAATCCGGTTTGGACGCAGGATACCGGTTCCATTACGATTCATAAGTATGAGTGGAACGGTGAAAATGGAGGGGCCGGAACCGGCGAGGCAGGAGACAGTCTTCCTTCGAAACCCGTTGAGGGGGGCGAAGATGAAACGCCTACTCCGTTGGCAGGTGCAACCTTTACCGTTTATCAGGTTAAGAGTGCAGATGAACTGAAAGACTATTATAATGGTAAAAATGTAACTTGGCCTACAAGCTGGGAAGAATATGCAGAAAAAAATACTACTACCGGCGGTTATAAACTGAAGAGTGGCGTGACTGCAACTGTAACTGAAGTCGGTTCGAAAACGACAGATACCAGTGGCGTTGTTAAGTTTGAAGAATTGCCTTTGGGTCTTTACCTTGTGCTTGAAACCGAAACACCGGATTCTGTCAAGACTGCATGTGAGCCGTTCTTTGTCTCTGTTCCTATGACAAAAGTCTCGACTGATACGAATGGCGGTCTGACTGATTGGCTGTACGATGTTCATGTCTTCCCGAAAAACTCTACTGCATATGGTCAGGCTGTTTTGCAGAAAGTCGGTAAGCAGAGCGGTACAGATACAGAAGTTACAGCCATGCAGAGCTACAAGTTTAAGCTCTATAAGAAGAATGAAGACGGAACATGGACTTGGATTGAGAAGAAGCCTGCAAATGGCGTAGATAATGCAGGCGAGTGGCTTGACGCAGCTAATAAAACGGGTGTCCTTACCACGGGTGCAGATGGCAAAATCAGCGTTTCTGGTTTGACCAAAGGTGTATATGCCTTTGTGGAAACTGAAGTTAATGCAAACGATGGTTACATTTTGGATTCCGGCATTGCCTATGTTTTTAAGATCGGTGACAATGGCGAGATGGTTGCAGCGACCGAAAGTGATATTGAAGGCGCGCAAAAGCCTGAAACTAGTGTAAAGAGCTTTGACACTACTGCTTTTAGTGGAGCACAGGTTAAAGTAAAGAACTACAAGCCGGACTTCAAAAAGGAAATTACAGGTAAAAAGGATGCAGACTATGGCATTGGTGATGATGTTCCGTATACTCTGACTGTCAATGTTCCTGAAAACGTTGCAAAACTGAAGACTTTCACCGTATCTGATGAAATGAATAGCGACCAGCTGGTTGTTAATAGTGATATTGATGTTAAAGGAAAAGTTGGCGAAGCTGAAGAAACGACATTTAAAGAGGGTACTGAGTATACCCTGACGATAACGAATGCTGAGGGTAAGTCTGGCTTTACGATTGCATTTGCTACTGACAAGATTGCGGCATATGCAGGTGGAACCATTACCATTACCTATACCGCAAAGCTCCAGGACGGCGCTTCGGTTGGTGCAGTGGGCAATGTAAACAGTGCCGACCTGAAATACTCCAAGAAGACAAATATTACCACTACTGAAGCGGATCCTCCGTATGATATCCATGACGAAGCTGTTGTTTATACGTTCAAGACTGGCATCCTGAAACAGAATGAGGATGGCGAACCGCTGAAGGATGTTGAATTTACCCTTTATAAAAAGTATGATGCAGAAAAAGATACGATGAACAAAAATGGCACCGTTAAGTTTATGGGTGCTGATAAGACCCTTTTAACGCCTGAGGAAGCAGCAGCAAAAAAGCTGAACGATACTGTTAGTGATGAGCCTAAGTGGTTTGCTGTTATGGATTTGAAGACGGAGGCCGACGGTAAGGCTGTTGCAAAAGGTTTGCCGACTGGCGAGTATAAGCTGGTTGAAACCAAGACTCACAAAGGCTATAACCTGTTGACTGGTCCGGTGGACGCAAACCTGACTCTGGACTACACCACCGCATGGAGTGATACGAAAACCTTTGATAGCAACACGGGTGAACTGATTAAGCATGACTACAATAGCACCGTGGTTAAGAATGGCGATACTCCGTACAGCTATGCAGAGATCGTCATCATCAACCGCAAGGGCTTCAACCTGCCCACCACCGGTGGTTTCGGCACCCTGCTGTTCAGCGGCATTGGTGTGCTGCTGGTTGTGGCCGGTGTTGGCGTGCTGCTGAGCCTGAAAAAGAAGAACCGCGCCTGATGCGCCCGCCGCAAGGCAAAACAATTTTACAATTCACCAATAGGGTATAGAGGGATAATCCATCATACACAGGGGGAGGGCCGGATTTGGCCCTCCCCCTATGGTGGGTTATTGGGGAATAAATTTTTTTGGGTGTACATGGCCATTGTTCGGTTGATTTTTAGGTTCTGCACGGGGAACCACCCCATGGGCGTCAGGTTTGCGGCGGGGAACCACCCCACGGCCGTTAGGTTTGTGGCGAGGAACCACCCCTCAGGCCGCTCCGCGTCCAGCTCCCCTCTAGGGGAGCCAATATCTAACCTTATGTTTGCGGTGGCTCCCCTTTGAGGGGAGCTGTCACCGAAGGTGACTGAGGGGTGGTTCCCCGTGCAGAACCTAAAAATAAATAGGGCAAGGCCCGTCAACGGGCCGATGGCGAGCATCGGCCCCTACAAATGATTTGCAATGTTTGCGGCGCGGGGTGGATGGGCGGCAATTATTAGGCCCGTCAAACGGGGCGTCGGGGACGCCGCCCCCTACATGCAGGGCGAGGTTTATTACAATTTTGTGGTGTGCAACGCCGTAAGGCCCTACAGATTATTTTATTGTTATTCACTACCCTAAAAACCACCCCCAACCCAATATCTCCTGAGCGGCGCAATGCGCCGCGGTCCACCACAATTATTCATTATTCTTTATTCTTTATTCTTTTGCCTACTTCCAATTCCTAATTTCTAATTTCTGATTGCATCAGTTCCCAACTTCAACCCTCTCACGGAAAGGTTCGCGGTGACGCTATGGATACCACAACAAAACTAAAAGTCGGCTTTGCGGCCTTGATGATCCTGTCCGGCATTGGGGTGGCATCGTACCCGGTTATCAGCAACGCGGTGGCGCAGCGCCACGCCAGCGAAGCGATCCAAAATTACGATGATACCGTAAAAAGCATGGATACCGAAAAACTGGACGCCGCCAAGGAGGCCGCCCGCCGCTATAACCAGCAGCTGGACAACGCCGTGGAGCGCGATGCCGCAGGCGAAGCGGAGGATACCGGCACCAGCTATGTGGACCTTGTGGATGTGGGCGAAAGCCTGGGGTATATCACCATCCCGAAAATTGACGTCAACCTGCCTATTTACGAAGGCACCAGCGATGATGTGCTGCAAAGGGGCGTTGGCCATCTGGAAGGCTCCAGCTACCCCCTTGGCGGCGAAAGCACCCACAGCGTGCTGACCGGCCACCGCGGCCTGCCCGAAGCCGTGCTGTTCACCGACCTGGACAAGCTGGAAGAGGGCGACTGTTTCTACCTGCATATTCTGGATGAAACGCTGGCGTACCAGGTGGATCAAATCAAAGTGGTGGAACCGGAGCACACCGAGGATCTGGAAATCACCGCGGGGCAGGATTACTGCACCCTTGTTACCTGCACGCCGTATGCCATCAACACCCACCGCATGCTTGTGCGCGGCACCCGCATCCCTTATAATGGAGAGGAAGAAACCAACACCCCGCAGGCCGTGCAGTATCAGGCGCTGCGCACCGGAACGGTGGTCAAGCGCGTGGTGGATGCCTGGCCGTGGATCGCGGTAACGGGCAGCATTGTGATCGGCGGCGAAGCGCTGCTGCTGCTTTTGCTGCTGCACCGCTGCAAAAAGCGCGAGGAGGATGACTAAATGGGACGGCTGATTGCTAAAATTCTGGCCTGGCTGGCCATTTTGCTGGGGCTGGCGCTGTTGATACAGCCCACCGCCGCCCAGTGGTGGACCAGCACCCGCAACGCCAAAACCGCTGCGCAGTTTGCGGCCCGCGCCGAAGCCCAGCCCACCGCCCCCGCGGCGGAGGAAACCACGGCCGAACCCCCGGAGCCGGAACGCGCCTACCCTGAACTGTACGCCGCGATGCAGGACTATAACGCGGAAATTTACGCCGGGGGCCAAAGCGGCCTGACCGACCCGTTCGCCTACGAGGAAGCCCCGCTGGACCTTGCTGCCTATGGCTATGACGATGATGTGCTGGCTGTGCTGTGGATCCCGCGCCTGAACCTGGAGCTGCCCGTTTACCTGGGCGCCAGCCGCGAAAACCTGGCCAAAGGCGCGGCGCTGCTGGGCCAGACCTCGATGCCGCTGGGCGGCGAAAACACCAACACCGTGATTGCCGCCCACCGCGGCTATTATGGCGCGGAAATGCTGCGCAACGTGCAGCAGATCCAGGTGGGGGACAAGATCCAGCTGACCACCCCGTGGGAAACGCTGATTTACCGCGTGAGCGAGCTGAAAATTATTGACCCCAGCGATATCAACGCCGTGCTGATCCAGCCGGGGCGGGACCTGCTGACCCTTTCCACCTGCCACCCCTACACCCGCAACAGCCAGCGCTACCTGGTAATTGCGGAGCACGACACCGCCGCTGCGGACACCACCAAAGAGGAGGATTTGCAGGAAAGCGCCGCTACCTGGGACGAAACGCCGCGCCAGGTGACCGTGGAGGATGCCGGCGGCAGCTCCATTGCCGAAGTGGCCCCCCAGGCCCTGACCCCATTGCCGGGGGAGGGCAGCGCGGAATCCGAGGGGAGCGCGATCTCCAATACCATGATCTGGCTGGAAAACAACGCACTGTGGGCCGGGCTGGTGGTTATTGCCGCCGCCGTTGGCATTATGGTGATATGGAAAAAACACCGGGAGGATTAACCATGCAGTACACACAGCAGGCCGCCGCCGTTACGGCCGAAGTAAACAAGGCCGTGCAGGGCAAACAGCAAACGGTAAACACCATCTGGATGGCCATGCTGGCGGGCGGCCATGTGCTGATTGAGGATATTCCCGGCGTGGGCAAAACCACGCTGGCGCTGGCCTTTGCCCGCGCGCTGGACCTGAAAGAAAGCCGCGTGCAGTTTACGCCGGATGTTCTGCCGTCCGATTTGGTGGGATTTTCCGTTTACCAGAAAGAGACCGGCAAGTTTGTGTACCACGCCGGTGCGGTGATGTGCAACCTGTTTTTGGGCGATGAGATCAACCGTACCTCCTCCCGCACGCAGTCGGCTTTGTTGGAAGTGATGGAAGAAGGCACGGTGACGGTGGACGGCGTTACCCGCCCGGTGCCCGCACCCTTTACCGTAATTGCAACCCAGAACCCCATCGGCGCCGCCGGCACGCAGATGCTGCCGCAGTCTCAGCTGGACCGTTTCATGGTCTGCGCCGTAATGGGCTACCCCGATGAGGAAGCGGAGCTGGCAATTTTGGCCGGGCAGAGCAAAGGCCGCCTGCTGGACCGTGTGCGCCCCGTTGCCGGTCAGGCGGATCTGCTTGCCATGCAGCAGGAGGTCAGCACGGTATTTGTGCATGAGCTGATGTACCGCTACATTGTGGCGCTGGCCCAGGCCAGCCGCAAGGACCCGCGCCTGGCCGTGGGGTTAAGCCCCCGTGCCACCCTGGCGCTGACCAGCATGACGCGCGCGGCGGCGTACCTGGCGGGGCGGGATTTTGTTGCCCCGCAGGATGTGACCGCTGTGTTTGATGCGGTTGCCCGCCACCGCCTGGTGCTGAACGACCAGGCCCGCGCAGGCGGCGAAACGGTGGACAGCGTAATGCAGGACCTGCTGCGCACCGTGCCGCGCCCCCGCCCCGAAAAGGCTGACCGCCATGGCAGGTAAGCTGGGCCGGGCGCTGGTGCTTTTAGTGCTGCTGGCCGCGGCGCTCATCACCCAAGCACCGCTGGCGGTGTTCCTGTTAGCGTTTGCGTTGGTGCTTCTGGTGCTGCTGCGGCTGGACGCCGCCTATCTGCGCAGGCAGGTAACGGCAGAGCTGCTGGTGCCGGACAAACCCGTGATACAGGGCGAAGATTTTACCCTGACGGTTCGGCTGCGCAACCGCAGCCGGTTGCCCATCCCTGCGCTTGTGGTGCTGCTGAACGCCGCCGATGAATGGGGCGGGGGGCAGATCACCCTGCGCTGCGCCGCCATGCTGGGCGGCAAGGAGAGCGCCGAACAGCGCATTACCCTAAACGCAGGCAAAAGCGGCGTGTGGAGCATTGCGGTGCGGGGCATCACCCTGCGGGATCACCTGGGGGTGTTCACCGCGGCGTGCCCGGCTGCCGTGCAAAGCCAGAGCATCTGTGTGCTGCCCGCTGCCGCGGCTGGCAAAGCCAAAGCGGAAACCGCCCCCGATGAGGACGGCGACGAAGCCGACACCCGCGCCGCCCTGGGCGGCAGCTATGAGCTGCGGGAGTACCGGGACGGGGATACCCTCAAGCAGGTACACTGGAAGCTGAGCGCCAAGCTGGACCGCCTGATGGTGCGCGAACCGCTGACTGCCCTGCGCGCTGCCCTGACCCCCGGTGGGGACCTGGACGGAGCGGAGGAATGGGGGGATTTTCCCCAACAGGCGGCGAAGCACCGCAAAAACCCGCCCAAGCGCAAAAAAGAACGTACTGCCCTGAGCCGGCGCGGCGCTGCCGACCCCGGCAGTGGGCTGAAGTTTGTGGACCGTGTGCTGGTGAGCACCCAGCGCCCCGCAGCGCACCCCGCGTTGTGGCTGGCGGCAGATGCCGCGCTGCTGCTGGCGCTCACCTTTGGTTTGCTGCTGGTGCTTTCCACCGGGTTCGGCATTGCGGTGCCGTTGTGGGTGTGGCCCGCGGCAGCTGCTTTCTGCGCCGGGTGGGCGCTGTTCCTGCGTGCGCCGCAAGCCCTGCGCCGCTGGGGGCTGCTGGCGGGGGTGATTGTGTATCTTGTGGTGTTGTTCATCTGCCAGCGGAACTTTTTGGCCGGGGCGCAGCAGTGCGCCGGGAACATTGCCCAAAGCCTGAACGCCCGCCTTGGCAGCGCGCTGCCGGTGGCCCAGGGCGGCAGTGCGGCGCAGCTGGGGCTGTTTTTGCTGCTGGCCGCCTTGCCCGTTACCGGGGCGCTGGCCGCTGCGGCCCTGCGCCGTGCGGATGCCCTGCTGCTGGATCTAATGCTGCTGCCCGTTGTTGTGCTGCTGGCGCTGGCCGGGGCCGCGCCGGCTGTGCCCGCCTGCCTGCTGCTGTTGGCCGGTTGGATGGGGGCGTGGGCGGCTTCCTGCTCGGTGCAGCGGCGGGCCTTGTGGGGCAGGCGCGATACCGAAAACTACCGCCAGAACCTTTGCCGCCATTATAACATCCAAAAGTCTGCCGCGCTGGCGGCGGGCGGGCTTTGCCTTGCGCTGGCGCTGCCCTGTTGGTGGCTGCTGCGCCCGGCGCTGGGGTTTCCCCTTGGCTGGCTGCAGCCTGCGGCCCAGCGGGTGGAATCCGCCGCGCTGAGCACCGCCATTACCTGGCTGCCGCGGGTCAGCGGCGGCAGGCTGAACATTCAGGTAGAAGCCGCCGCCGGTGGTGTGGCGGATGGCGCCTTGAGCCAGGGCGGGGGTATCCAGGTCAGCGGAGTGACGGATCTGGCCCTGACCGCCAGCGACAAACCCGAAGAAACCGTATACCTGCGGGGATTTATCGGCGGCAGTTATGACGGCACCACCTGGCAGGCCCCTGATGCCGATGCCTTTGACAGCGCCGCTATGAACTGGAAAACCGAGGATAATGCCCGGCTGACCATTGCCAGCCTGCCGTTTTTGCGCACCGCCTATGACGGCACCGCCCAGCCCCAGACGCTGACGGTGGAGCGCATCCACGCCGATACCCAGTACACCTATGCACCGTACAACGCCTACTGGGGTGATTATTACACCATCCAGGGCGATGGCGCCGCCGCGGGCCAGACCGCGCAGGACGATGTGTTCCTTTATTACCCGCGGGATACCGCCCAAACCCAGTTGGAAGCCCGCGCCGATGCCGACCCCAGCGTGCTGGACCGGATGGAAGCATCCTATGCCGCTTACGCCGCCAGCCGCTACACCGCCGTGCCGGACGGCTATGACGAGCTGCAAACCCTGTGCGATGAAGCCAAAAAGGACCAGAAGCTGACCGAAGCTGCGGACATTGGCGATTACATCCGCGCCTACCTAAACACCAACTACCAGTATAACGCCAGCGCTCCCCAGCCGCCGGAGGGGGCCGACCCCATCCGTTACTTTTTAACGGAATCCAAACAGGGGTACAGTGTGCAGTTTGCTTCGGCGGCAGTGGTTATGTTCCGCATGTTCGGGCTGCCTGCGCGCTATGTGGTGGGCTATGCCGCGCCGCAAAGCCTGTTTACCCAACAGGAGGACGGCAGCTGGCACGCCATTTTGCAGGACGATAACGCCCACGCCTGGGCGGAGGTGTACATTTCCGGCCAGGGCTGGACCCCCATGGAGATGACCCCCGGCGTGCTGGTCAGTGCCCAACAGGCCGACCTGCGCACCGACCCGCTGCCCGAAACTCAAGGTCAAGACACCGCCCCCGCAGCAGGGGAGAGCAGCGCAAACGAACCCGCAGCCACCATCGTGCCCCGCAGCAGGCTGGTTTTGGCGGCGTTGCTGGGGGGTTGCCTGTTGGCTGCTGCGGTGCTGCTGGTGCTGGCCCGCCGCCATGCCATGGGGTATGGCCGGGGCAGCTGCAACGCGCGGGTGCTGGCCGTGTTTGGCAGCATCTACCGCCTTTTGGTGCGTCGCGGCCTGCCGCCGGATACACCATCCGATGCGCCGGAGTTTGCCGCATTTTTGCAAAGTTGTGTCCCCGCCCTTGAACCCCAGGATGCCGAAGCTCTGCTGGCATTGGCCCAAGCCGCCCAATTTGGCGCAGGTACGATGACTGAGCAGGATACGGACAAAATGAGAAAACTTTACCAGGTTATAAAACACACTGGAAAACGGAAACAGAGCCAGAAATCGGTTGAAAAGCAGAGCCAGGAATGATATAATGACCCCGTACTGGGGTAGCGTGTTCTTTGCTTTCTTTGCACAGGGGGCTACCATGATCCAGAAAAATGTGGTATAATATGTTAAGTCCATTGACCAAGTAGGGAATAGCCGGGGTGGGGGACTGGTTTTTGGAACGGTACCCTGGGAACTGCCCGTGGGGCAGAAAACCGGCAAGGACAGAAAGAAGATCTTATAGAAGCAAACGTTAACAGGAGTAAACCCATGCCGCGCCGTAAACAGACAGAAGGAGAAAAAAAAATTGACATCAGCCAGATGGCTGAAGACCTTGGCGTGTCCAAGACCACGGTATCCCGTGCCCTTTCGGGCAATGGCCGTGTCAGCGAAGCGACCCGCGCCCGCGTGGTCCAGTACGCCAAAGAGAAAAACTATGTGCCCAATATGCTGGCACGCGGGTTGGTAACCCAGCAGTCTTATAATATCTCACTGGTGTTCTCGCGCCAGTTCGGCAACCTTGCCGCACCATTTTTGCGCAAAACCGTCAGCGCCGTGTACGATATTGCCACCCGCAATGATTATGATGTGCTGATGACGATGGTGGGTGAGCAGGAAACAAGCCCGATGCAGCGTCTGCTGGTCAACCGCAAGATTGATGGCGTGATTCTGGCCCGCACGCTGGAGCGTGATCCGCTGATCCCCATGCTGCAAAAAAGCGGCATCCCCTTTGTTGCCATTGGCCGCCCGGCTGACCAGGATGTCATCTCGGTGGACCATGATCAGGTGGGCGGCTGCCGCGAGCTGGTCAGCCTGCTGCTGATGAAGGGCCTGCGCCGCATTGCTTTGCTGGGCGGATCCATGCTGTACACCGTCAACCAGTCCCGCTTGGAAGGCTATAAGCAGGCGCATGACCGCGCCTGCTGCAAGATTGATGAGAGCCTGCTGTTTTTGGAGCTGGAAAGCGACGATCTACGCACCAGCGCTGTGGAGCTCGCGGTACAGCGTGGGGCGGACTGCATCCTGTGCATGGATGACCAGGTTGCCCTGCTGGCTTTGAGCACCCTGAGACAGCTGAACCTGCGCGTGCCGCAGGATATCCGTCTTGCCTCCCTGTATGACGACGAAGCGCTGCAGGGGTGTACGCCACAGATCACGGCGGTCTCTTTTGATGCCGAACAGCTGGGCCGCCGTACCGCACAGCAGCTGCTTTCCCTCATCCGCCATCAGCCGGTGGAAACCCGCACCCTGCTGGGGTACCAGGTGGGGTTGCGTTTATCGACCCAGACCTGAGAGAAAAGTAGATAATTATAAGGCAACACCGCACAATTCCCGCCTTACGGCTTAAGCACCGCTCCGGCGGCTGCG
>OJAL01000651.1_pt1 | contig 23529 bp, 17 predicted proteins | sample 1589301 | NCBI WGS metagenome assembly OJAL01 (sample SAMN03283261) | human gut metagenome | biome: human-associated habitat; material: feces | host: Homo sapiens | place: USA | collected 2013
CCACTGCCACAAAGGAACACAAGCCAAAACGGACACACATTTTGGCCTATAACCCCCAAAATGGCGGGCTGGCCGGTCAATGCAAAGGCTCGCGTTCGCCAACAACTGTCTTCCTCGCCGCAACTACGCACGCCAACAGCACCAATGCGAACATCGGGTTAGGGTTAAATAAAGAAACGTGGGTCTTATCCGCGCGTGTCATGGTCGGTGCGATCGTCCGCCCCAGCCGTTTCTGGGGCTGTGGCGCTCATAGAGTCAGTATTGCAGAAAAAGCACCTGCGAAATGCGCGTGCGAAGGGAATCGTGTGGGACGGCACGTGATTTTGCCGATTTTCGACGTGCCGTCCCACAGCGTTCGAAGAACGCCCTCAGAGCTGAGGGCAAAGAACGGCTCTATTCTGCGGTTCTCGGCTTATGTCATGCGGGATAGCAGATACGTCAAACGATTGATGTATCTGCTATCCCACACTTCTGTGGGACGGCAGATGAACAATGGTAAAAACCGCGTGCCGTCCCACAGAAACGGAGTCAGGCCTGCCACCATTGGCGCAGAGGGTACCACTTGCCGTCCGGGTGGCCCACGCGATCCGGCTTGACGGCCAGGAACTGGTGAATCTGGATGCCGTCGAGCTCGAAGTTCAGAGCGCAGGCGGCCATGTACATACCCCATACCTTGGCGCGTTCAAAGCCGACCTGCTTGACCGCGTCGTCCCAATGCTCGGAGAGGTTCTGGTTCCAGTGATGCAGGGTGAGCGCATAGTGCTGGCGCAGGTTCTCCTGATGCACCACGTTGAAGCCGGCGTCATGGATGCACGATTCGATGAAGCCGGGCGCGCCGAGGTCGCCGTCCGGGAAGATGTAACGGTCGAGGAATTCGTCGGTGCCGGGCTTGCCGTGAGGCTTGTCATGGCTGATGGTGATCTGGTGGTTCAGCAGTCGGCCCATCGGCTTCAGGAGACGGAACATCTCTTCGAAGTAGCTCTGGTAGTTCTTGACGCCTACGTGCTCCATCATGCCGATCGAGCAGATACCGTCGAAGTCATGCTCGGGCACCTCGCGGTAGTCCTGTACGCGCACTTCGGCCAGATCCTGCAGCCCCTCACGGGCGATCCATTCGTTGGCGTACGCGGCCTGTTCCTTGGAGAGGGTGACGCCGAGCGCCTTGATGCCGCGACGGGCGGCGGTGATGACCATCGAACCCCAGCCACAGCCGATGTCCAGTAAGCGCTGGCCGGGCTGCAAGTCCAGTTTGTCGAGAATCAGGCGCAGTTTGTTGGCCTGTGCGTCTTCAAGACTCATGTGCTCGTTGTCGAATACCGCGCAGGTGTACGTCATGGAGGGGCCGAGGAAGTCGGCGTAGAACTCGTTGGACATGTCGTAGTGGAAGCTGACGGTTTCCGAATCGGCCTTTTCGGTATGCGGCATCAGGCCACGCTTGATGCGGGCGAACTTGCTCGGGCCCTCGGTGGCGGGCACTGGCGGCTTCTTGAAGCCGTGACTCAGAATGCCGGCGGATACGCGGGCAATGGATGCGGGAGCGAGCGGGCGAACGTATTTGGCCAGCGACACCAGCTTGCGCATCGCCGGATACGGGTCGGCGTAGTCAATGCCGTCCACGTCGAAATCGCCCAGAATGTATGCGCGCACGATGCCGATTTCATTCGGGTGCGCGAGCAGCTGGTACATGCAGTTCGGCGTGGCGATTTTGACCTTCAAATCCGCGTCTGCCGGGCCGAAATGCGAGCCGTCGAAAGCGTCGATACGAACGGGAGTGTCGGGGTCGAGAAACAGGGATGCCATCTCGCCGACCGTCATAGCCTTGCCATTTGCCATTATCTGCCTCATTCTCTTATGATGATCACCCCAATTGTCGAGGTATCTTAGTCCTCTTCAAGAGACTGAAACCGTTGAATACACCATCTGGTGAACCAGTTCGCGTTCGGCTGATGAAGCACGAATGAAATTAGGCATCTCGCATATTGATTGCGCTACGCGCGAAGTAAGCGGATAAGAGACGAGTTTCTCGGAGAGCACCAAGCGACTCCGGAAAATGGTCTTATCGTTGAGATTTCGGGCGATGGAACTGGTTTGGTCAATGGACAATAATTCGACAAGTGCGGAATTCCGCCATTTCTTGCCATTATTTTCAGTGTTGTTCTTTCAGCGTGTTTTCAGGTGAATGCTCATGCGCGGAGTAGACTGGGGAACCGTTGGACCACTCAAAGACAGAGTGGACCACCAGTTAAGACACGAGCTCAAAAGGAGAGCCCCTATGGTGTACCGCATGATTTTCAACCAGACTGCATACTTCGGACGTGGCGCGATCAAGGAGATTCCGGCCGTCGCCAAGCAGCACGGCTTCACCAAGGCATTTATCGTCACCGACCCGGTGCTGCTGGAGACCGGCACCGCCGAGAAGGTCACCAAGGTTCTGGATGAGGCCGGCCTGCCGTACGAGGTGTTCTCCAACGTCAAGCCGAACCCGCCGGTCGAGTGCATCAAGGACGGCGTCGCCAAGTTCGCCGAGTCCGGTGCGGACTTCCTGATCGGCCTGGGCGGTGGCTCCCCGCAAGACACCTGCAAGGGCATCGGCATCATCACCGCCAACCCGGAGTTCGCCGACGTGCTTTCTCTGGAAGGCGTCGCGGATACCAAGAACCCGTCCGTCCCGATCTTCGGCGTGCCGACCACCGCCGGCACCGCCTCGGAGACGACCATCAACTACGTGGTCACCGACACGGCCAACAAGCGCAAGTTCGTGGCTGTCGACCCGCACGACATCCCGATCGTCGCTTTCGTGGATCCGGACCTGACTGACTCGATGCCGCGCGGCCTGAAGGTCGCCACCGGACTTGACGCCCTGACCCACGCCATCGAGGGTTACATTACCCCGGGTGCCTGGAGCCTGTCCGACTGCCTGTCCATGCAGACTATTCGCATGATTGCCAAGAACCTAGCCAAGTCCGCCGACGGCGACATTCCGGCTGGCGAGCAGATGGCGTACGCCTCCTACATCACCGGTATGGCCTACTCCAACGTGGGCCTCGGCCTGGTGCACGGCATGGCTCACCCGCTGGGCGGCCGTCTGGGCGTGGCCCACGGTGTGGCCAACGGTATTCTGCTGGCCCCGGTCATGGAATACAACAAGGACTACACGGGCGAGAAGTACCGCGACATCGCCGATGCGTTCGGTGTTGAGGACGCCTACACCGGCGACCTGGAGAAGGTGCGCGAAGAGGCCGTGCAGGCCGTCCACAAGCTGACCGTGGATCTGAAGAACCCGACCACGATTTCCGAAGTGGGCGCCACCGAGGCCGACCTTGAGCCGCTGGCTCACGATGCCTTCAACGACGTGTGCACCCCCGGCAACCCGCGTCAGGCAACCGAAGAGGACATCCTCGCGATTTACAAGTCGCTGATGTGATCAGTCAATGACAGTAAACATTAGCTCCCTCTGATGAGGGAGCTGTCAGCGTAGCTGACTGAGGGAGAGAAGTTGCGGCGTAGCCGCTGAATAATAGGTATCGGCCTGCGTCCGATTCAATGTTTTAGCGACTGCGTCGCAGTCTCTTCCTCAGTCTCACTTCATTCGACAGCTCCCTTATCAGAGGGAGCTTGCATAAGCAGAGGGGGCTCGTATATCTAGCTACTTTTCGTGCTTTTCGTCGTAGACTTCGTCGGTGGGGGTCTCGTCGTACAGCTGCTTGCCTTGCGCCTCCGCCAGTTCCATCTGCTCGTTGATCCACGCGGCTTCAGCCGGATTGATATCCGCGGAATTCAGCACTTTCTGCCACACCGGGTAGAACATATGCATCGCCGGATACATGGCGGTGAACAACACCTCCGGCTTATGCGTGCGCGTATGTTGCGGATGCGCATCAAACGTATTCTTAAAACGTCGCATGTAGCTCAGGAACGAACTCAACGACGTATCCATCCGTCGCGCACTCATCGCGGCGATCATGCGCGGCGAGTACACGGTTTTCAGATCCTTGCCCATCAGATGCAGGGAAATATCGATATCCTCATGCATCACATCGGCCTTATCCCGGCAGACCTCATTCACAATCTGATGCCAGGCCGAAGCGCGCAAGGCCATATTCGAGCCGAACAGCAGCGGCTGGCCGCCATCGGCACGGTAGATTCGCTTGCGTAAGGAATTGTCGCCTTTCAACCCGAAATGACGTGAGGGCATGTCGTAATACATCACCGGACCAGTGGCACCCATCGCGGCCGGGTCTTCGGTGAAGATGCCGGAGACCACCTCCACCCAGTCAGGCCGGATCATACAGTCGGCGTCAAAACGGCCCAGCACATCGCCGGTCGCGGCGTTCAGGCCAAAGTTGCGGGTGGGAATCAGCCCCTGTTCATCGTTCTGGTGCAACAGTTTGACCGGGGCCTCGGGATGTTCGGCGATGAACTGTTCGACAATCGCGCAGGTGTTGTCCGTAGAACGATTGTCCACCACCAGCACCTCATGCGGCATGATGGTCTGGCGAGTGGCGTTCAGCAGACAGTCGCGGATGCGTTCGGCTTCGTTCCACGCTGGGATGATGATCGAAACGTTGAGCATAACATCAACAATAGAAAAGCGGGTGTACGCCGCCGGCGTATCCGAGCTTCAAACCCCTCGCTACAATGGGGAGCCATGAGCGAACGCGCGCGAAACATAAACAGCACCGACACGTCGAGAAGCGGTGCCGCAGAAGCCGGGGCAGACCCGGACGACGAGAATCGTATCGACTTTGGTACTTTGTTCCCCGCCAAGGGAGATTCCCGCAGGCCACCGGAATGGTTCGGCCGCGCGCTGCTGTATGTGGCCCTCGCCGTCATCGTATTCATGTTCTGCTGGCGCTCGTGGGGCGACATCTCCTATCTGGTGTTCGACATCATCATCTCGCTGTTCCTGGCGCTGGCCGTCGAACCGCTGGTGGTGGCGCTGGTGGCTCATGGCTGGAAGCGTGGCGTGGCTTCCGCCGTCAGTCTGGTGGGCGTGGCCGTGGTCGTGGGTGTGCTGCTCACGCTGTTCGGCAATATGTTTGTACAGCAGATGATTGCCATGGTCCGCGGTTTGCCGGCAATGTATGGGCAGATTCGTGAGTTCGCGGACCAGTACACCACGTTCAAGATGCCGGAGATCAGCAATCTTGGCATGGAAATCTTCAACAATATCCAGACCTCGTGGGTCACCGATTTCGCCGGCACCGCCATGAGTACGGTGGGTGGCCTGTTCTCCTTCCTGCTGAACCTCATGACCGTGGTAATGACCACGTATTACATCTCCGCCGCCGGCCCAAAGCTGCGCCGCTCCTTCTGCCAGTGGCTGGCCCCCAACACGCAGCGTCGATTCCTGCTGGTGTGGACCGTGGCCCAAGGCCAGATTTCGTCCTTCCTGTTCTCCCGTTCGATTCTGGCGCTGATCAACGCCACCTGCACCGCCATCTTCTTGGAGATCCTGCATGTGCCCTACTGGCTGCCGTTGGCCCTGTTCTGCGGCGTGGTATCCCAGTTCATCCCCACGGTCGGCACCTATATCGGCGGTGCACTGCCGGTGCTGTTCGCTTGGGGCAACCGCGGGTGGACGTACGCCGTGGCGGTGCTGGTGTTCATCATCGTCTACCAGCAGATCGAGAACCTGATTCTCTCGCCGAGGATTTCGCAGCGCACGATGGATATCAACGCGGCCGTCGCCTTCCTCGCGGTGCTGGCGTTCGGCTCGCTGTTCGGCGCGTTTGGCGCGTTCCTGGCGCTGCCGGTCACCGCATCGCTGCAGGCCATCTTCCGTGCGTACACCAAGCGCTATGAGCTGATTGACTCACCGCTGATGAACGATCCGACTCCGGAGAAGAAGTCCAAGATCGTCGAGGCGTCCGAAGCGTTCGGCGAGCATGTGCTGCAGCCGATCGGCGAGCACATGCCGCGTGCGGCCAAGGGGTCCACCAGCCGTGTGCCGATGAATGAGGAACTGCGTTTGCTGCAGGAACAGATCTATGCGATTCCGCCACACGAGACGAAAGAATCCGATTTGGACGATTCCGCCACCGTGGCGATTCCGCAGCGTGGTGCCGCGGATACGCAGCAGTCTGAGCAGCCCGAGCAGCCTGAGCGGTCCGCCGAACAGCCTGAGCAGCCCGAGCAACGCAAGCAAACCAAGCAGTCTGATCAATCTGCCTCCAGCAATCCTAGGGCAGGGTGGCGCTGATGACTCTGCTTTCCGTACTCGATATTCTTCTGATGATCGTCGGCGGTGCCGGCATGATATATCAGGGACTGTGCATCGTGATGTCCCTGTTCGCCAAGCCCGTGCGCTTCCCCGACGCCCCGATGACCAACCGGTATGCCGTGCTGATCTCCGCACGCAACGAAGAAAAAGTGATCGGCAACCTTATTGGGTCGATTCGCGATCAGACCTACCCGTCCAACCTCATCGACATCTGGCTGGTGGCCGACAACTGCACCGACAACACCGCCGACGTGGTGCGGTCTTTGGGCTGCCATGTGGTGGAACGCCACAATCTTGAGCTGGTTGGCAAGGGATATGCGCTGACGTATCTGTTGGGGCATATGCTCGACATCGGTGTGGCCGATGATTATGAGGCCTACTTCGTGTTCGATGCCGATAACAAGCTGGACAAGCACTACTTCGAGGAAATGAACAAGGCGTTCTGCTCCGGATTCAAGATTCTGACCAGCTACCGTAATTCGGTGAATCTGGCGGATAACTGGGTGTCTTCTGGTTCTGCGCTGTGGTTCATCCGTGAATCGCGATTCCTGTCTAACTCGCGTATGATTCTCGGTTCCTCTTGCCATGTGGGCGGTACGGGATTCATGTTCTCCCGCGAGGTGATGAAGCGGAACAAGGGATGGAAGTTCCATCTGCTCACTGAAGATCTTGAATTCACTATGGATTCGATTCTGCATGGCGACCGCATCGGCTATTGCGGTACTGCGATCCTCTACGACGAGCAGCCGGTTACCTTCTCGCAAAGTTGGCGTCAGCGTTTGCGTTGGAGCAAGGGATTCCTGCAGGTATTCCGTTATTATGGCTCGGCATTGCTGAAACGCGCGGTTCGCGAACGTGATTTCTCCTGCATCGACTTCACATTGATGCTGTGTCCGTTTACCGTGTTGGGCGCGATTCGCGCGGTGATGGGCTTGCTGTTCGCCGCGTGTGGCTTCGTGAGTTGGCCGAGCCAGCTGCAATCGCTGGCCGATTGGTCCAGCGGCATCATCATATCGGTGTTGGGCCTGATGGCATTGGCTGCATTGACCATCATTGTCGAGCGCGACCAGATCGGTGCCACGAACAAGGAGCTGCTCGCCTATGTGCTCAGCTTCCCGATTTACATACTCAGCTACGTGCCGATCTCCTTCCAGGCCATCTTCGCCAAAGCCCAGTGGAAGCCCATCGCGCATAAGGGTTGACCGAGTCCGCTAGTCCGGAGCCGCTCAGCGGGGCAATCCAACAGCAACCCGGGGGTTTGCTTCGCTGAGGGTTGACTGGTGGGGTAGAGTGGATGTATGAGCTTAGACAATACTCAAAGGAATGTCGGATTTCAGCCGCCGATGATGCCAGCCGCCGCCCCCGCGCCTGCACAGCCGTCGCAACCGCAGCCACAAGCATGGCCGCCGAATCCGAATGCGGCGGTGTCCATTCGTGGCCTGTTCAAGCACTTCGACCGGAAGATCGCCGTCAACGGACTCGTGCTCGATATTCCGGTCGGCTCGTTCTATGGACTTGTAGGCCCCAACGGCGCCGGCAAAACCACCACGCTCAATATGGTGACCGGTCTATTGGTACCGGACGCCGGCACCGCCATGATTTTGGGCCATGACGTGTGGAGCGACGTGAACACGGCCAAGCGCATGATCGGCGTCATGCCCCAGCCCGACCAGATCTTCGACCGACTGACCGGTTTGCAATTGCTCGTCTACTCCGGCATGCTGCGCGGCATGAGCCGCGATGAGACCACGCGTCGCGCCCAGGACCTGCTCAATGCTTTCGACTTGGCCGGGGCCGCCAACACGATGGTCACCGATTATTCGGCCGGCATGACCAAGAAGATCTGCCTGGCCTCCGCGATGATTCATAGCCCGCGCATTCTGGTCCTGGACGAGCCGTTTGAATCCGTGGACCCGGTGTCCAGCGCCAACCTCAAAGACATCCTCATCGAATACGCGAAGACCGGCGGCACGGTGATTATCTCTTCGCACGTGATGGCATTGGTCGAAAAGATGTGCACGCATGTGGCCGTAATCAACAACGGTCTGGTGTGCGCGGCCGGCACGGTGGACGAGGTCGCCGCCGGCGAAGAACTCGAAGACCGCTTCCTGCAACTGGTCGGCGGCCGTCACGAAGCCGCCCATCTCGCATGGCTCGACGGCGGGCAAGCCCAAGCCCAAGCACCAACTTCGGTCCAGCCGGTCCAGCCCATTCCGCTTACAACCGCCACGCCCGCCACACCCACCGATGAGGCCCGCCGATGATCAGCAGCGCCATCACCCTGGTCCGCCTGCGCTGGACGCTCACGCTCGCCACCCTGCGAAAATCGGCGTGGCAGACCGTCGCCTATGTCTTTTCCGCCGTACTCGCGGCCGGCACCATCATCGGCACCGGCGTGCTCGCATGGTTCATCGGCATACTGCCGCCCTTCACCGTGAACGCGGATGGCTTTCCGCTGAACATCCTTGGTTCCGGAGGCATCGTCAACATAGTCGTCGTGCTGGTCGGCGCGACCATGACCATCTTCATCGGCTTCATCCAGCTCATGATGCTTGGCGAAGGCTCCACCATGAACCCACGCAAATTCGCGCTCTACGGCATCGCCGACCGCAACCTGCAATTCGGCTTGCTGCTTTCCGGCCTGTCCGGCATCCCCGCCCTTACCGGCGTGGCCTCACTGATGCTCTGGACACTGGCCTATCGGCATATGGGGCCAGCCGTAATCATCAGTTCCCTCCTCGCCGCAGTGCTGGCCGTCATCACCATGATGAGCATCTCCAAACTGCTCATCGCCCTATCCACCACGCTGGTGACCAGCAAACGCGGCAAAGGCGCGTTCTATATCTTCATCGTGCTGACGTTCGTTATCATCTGTCAGTTGCCGAACATTCTGGTCAACTCCGGCGTGGCCTTCAGCCTCAACACCGAAACCTGGGGCGCGGCGACCACCATCGTCGCATGGACGCCGTTCGGCGCGGCCTTCCAACTACCGTTCGACGCGCTTACCGGAGCCTGGGCGGTGCTGCTCGCCCGCATCGCCATCCTTGCCGTCACATGGATTGTCTGCTTCGCCGTCTGCACCTGGTGTCTGAGACATGAACGGCTCACCATCGGCGCAAACAGTCCGTCCGAGACCGCCAAAGGCATCGGCGCATTCGCATGGATGCCCGATTCGGCATCCGGCGCGGTTTCCGCACGCCTGATCACCTATCTCAAACGAGACCCCCGCCAAGCCATGACCTTCGCCATGCCGGTCCTGTTCCTGATCATCTTCGCCTTCCAGGCGCACGGCATCAGCGCGGTCGTCTGGCAGTCGCTGATCTGGTGCGGCTGGTTCATGTCCGTCGTGGAAAGCAACGGGCTCGCATATGACGGCCGCGGCTTCACCATGGAAGTCATCGCCGGCGTGCGTGGCCGGACCGACAGAATCGGCCGCGTACGCGTCTACGTCGGCATCATGGTCGTCTACATGGTGCTGCTCTATCTCGCCGGCATCGTGCTGGTCGGCGCACTGACCGGACGCTGGGCGCAGCCCGATGACCTCGCTACCGGCCTGATCTTCCTCGCCACGGGCATGGGCATCGCCTTGAGCGGACTGGGCGTGGCCGAAGTCACCTCCTGTGTACTGATGTACCCGGTCGCCTCAATGGACAAGCCGTTCTCCGCGCCTCAAGGCCGCGCCATGGCCCAAGGCTTCTTCCCGTTCGTCTACATGCTTGGCAGCCTGCTGCTCATGCTGCCCACTGGCATCGTGGCGCTGGTCATGCTGCTGACAGGAGCCGAAGGCGGCATGTGGCTGGCGATTATTCCGGTCGCGCTGGCCAATGGCATCGGCATTCTGGCACTCGGGACATGGCTGGGCGGTAAGCTGATGGATGCGCGAATGCTCTCGATTGTGGCAACACTCGACTCGTTCGCCTCATTGCAGAAATGATTGCCTTGGCATAAGGAGCACGATGGTATCTACAGCGGTATCACGCCGTCGGCGACGTGAAGCGCAACGGCGGACCCAACGATCGCATCGCCGAACACTGACCGTCATCATTTCCGCACTGACCACCATCGCCCTGTTCGCGGGGTACTGCGCCGCCGACATCACCGACGTGGCCCCCGGATTGTTGACGTTAAAACCTGTCACCGCACCTGTTTTCGCCAATCCGGCCACCGCCAAATCAGGCGGCACCATCGCCGGTGCCCTGAACGCGAACAAGGCCATTGATTCCACGGCCGCTTCTGCACTGGTCAACGAATTGCTGTCCGCGCAAGGCGTGGGAAACGATACGTCGGTGATCATTGAAGACGCCCAAGGCACCGTCGCCGCCGAACACGAGTCGAACACTCCACGCGAGCCTGCATCCACACTGAAAACGCTGACCGCGCTCGCCGCCTCATCCACCCTGAACATGGCATCCACCTTGGATACCCAAGTGTTCCTGACCCAATCCGATGACGGCACCAATACGTTGACCCTCAAAGGCAATGGCGACATGCTGCTGTCTGCAGGCGATTCCGACGCAAACCATACCAACGGACGTGCCGGTCTGAACACCTTGGCCAAGGCCACCGTGGCCGCGCTCGCCCAGCGAGGCATCACTTCCGTCAATCTCGAGTACGACGACACCCTATTCGGCGACTCACGCATTCCCGCAGGTCTGTCGGAAGGCGGCGCGGTCTTAAGCGACTACACCGTCTACTTCACGCCGGTCTCATCAATGGCGATTGATGGAGGCCGCCAATACACCGCCGATACGCCTGCGCCGGCCGACCCTGATGATTCGGCCGGATACCCGGAACTGTCCCAGCACACCGCCAGCGACGTGGCCACGAAATTCGCCGAACTGCTCCAATCGAACGGTGTGGCCGTTACCGGAGACATGACGGCAAACACCGCTCCATCCGGCGAAACGCCTTTGGCTTCGGTGAGTTCGGCAACACTGTCCGAAATCATGGCATACACGTTACGGCATTCGGACAATACGCTGGCCGAGGAGTTCGGTAGACTCACCGCCTTGGCGAAATCAGCGACAAACAGTCCTGAAGGCGGCACGGAAGCGGTCAAATCCACTCTGAACGATCTCGGTCTCGACACATCCGGTCTGACCATGGCCGATTGCTCCGGCCTGTCTCCCGGCTCCCGGCTCATCGTACGCACGCTGGCGGCCGTCCAACAACGTAATCTGACCACCGAGAGCGGTGCTGCTGGTGCGGAAGGTCTATCCATCGCGGGATTGGTGGGCACGGCGCAGGATCGGTATACGGATGATGCCGTGGCCGGTCTGCTGCGCGTCAAAACCGGCAGCCTCGGCACGGTCACGTCGATGGCCGGCAATGTGTCCCGTACCAATGGGGGAGCGTTGTCGTTTGCCGTGGTGGTCAACAATCCTGAGGATTATGCCGCCGCGCGTAGCGCCATCGACTCGTTCATCACCAAGCTCGCGGGGCTGTAAAAGAGGCATCAAGGGCCATCAAGGGCTACAAAGGCCGTAAACGTCCATAAACGCACGAGTGCCTATAACCAGAAAAGGGTGGTGAGTACATGGCATATTCCGCACGATTGCGCAAGGCCGTAGGCGCGGTCCGAACAACGCTGAGCGCCGTGGAACTATGCGATGTGCAGGCTCCCGAATTCGCGCAGCATGGGGACCATGCCGTTGCCTCCGATGCACCACTCGTGCTCGTGGCCTGTTCAGGCGGGCGCGATTCGATGGCGCTGGCCGCGGTGAGCCATATCGTATGCACGTCCATGGGCGTGCGTTGCGGTGTCGTGATTGTGGATCACGGCTTGCAGGAGGGTTCCGAACAGGTCGCCGGCGAGGCCGCGGATCGTTGCCGTGCGTTGGGACTGGGCCCGGTCATCGTGCGCAACACAACCGTGCAGGCACGCGGTGAGGGCCTCGAAGCGGCCGCACGGCAGGCCCGGTACAACGAGCTGTGCACCGCGGCGCGTGAATCAGGTGCCATTGCCGTGCTGTTGGCCCACACTATGGACGATCAGGCGGAAACCGTATTGATCGGACTGCTGCGCAGCCGTGGCGTGGATGCGTTGGCCGGCATGCCGCAGGTCTTCACACGCAGTGGCGTGACTTTTGCGCGGCCGCTGCTGACCCTTACTCGAGACGAAACCACCGGCCTCTGTGAAGACTTGGGTGTGGAATATTGGGATGACCCCACCAATGGCGATGCGGTAGACGGCGAGTTGCCGGACGACTATCCGTTGCGCTCGCGGGTGCGCCACGACCTGCTGCCGGCCATCGAACGATTCGCTGGATTCAATGTCACCCGCCATTTCGCCGAAAGCGCACAGCTGGCCAGAATGGACAAGGAGTATCTGGATCAGCGATCCGACGAGGTGATGGGGGAGGCGGTTACGGCAGTTGACCGGCCGGCATCGTCGGCAGCGGTATCGACCGATACGCCACGAGCCTGTGCTGCAGACGATACCAACGATTCGGGCCATGGCATCGGCCTGATGATCGGCGTCAAACGTATTGCACGTGAGCCAGAGGCGATTCGGTTGCGGGTCATCGCTCACGCGCTGAGCCAGGCCGGTGTGAACGCCAGTGCCGCCCAGATTGCCGCCATCGACCGGCTGGTCGTCGATTGGCATGGCCAAGGCGGCGTCTCACTTCCCAGAGGTTATTCAGCCAATCGCAAGAAACACGTCATTCGCGTGTGCCAAGATGGAGCGCATGCGAATCGCTGACGTTGAGGAAGATATTGACCACGAGCTGGTCAGCAAAGAACAGATCGATGCCAAGATCCACGAGATGGCCGCTCTCGCGAGCGAGGATTACCGCGATAAGAATCCGCTGCTCGTTGCGGTGCTGAAAGGGGCCGTGAATACGCTGGTCGCGTTCACCCAGGCCATGAGCATTCCTGTACAGATCGACTTCATGAGCCTTTCGAGCTATGGCTCGGGCACAGTGTCGAGCGGTGAGGTCACAGTCAGGCAGGATTTGTCCGCCGATGTTCGCGGACGGCACATTTTGATTGTGGAGGATATTGTTGATTCAGGACGCACGCTCGCGTGGCTGGTCGCAGAACTGAAACGTCGTGGTGCCGCTTCCGTGGAGGTCTTCGCTTTGCTGAGCAAGCCTTCCCGCCGAGAAGTGGACGTTGATGTGAAGTACGCCGGCTATGAGATTCCGGACGAGTTCGTCGTCGGCTTCGGCCTCGACTTTGACGAACGCTACCGCAACCTCGATTCGATCGCGGTCCTCAAGCCGTCCGTCTACCAAGGAGTGCAAGCATGAGCTTCCCGCAAGGGCCGGGTAACGGCAATAATCCGAACCCGAACAACAACCGTAACAACGGCAACCCGTTCACCAACCCGTTCAACCGTGGCAATAACGGGAACAATGGCAAAGGCAACAACAACGAGAACCGCCCGATATGGCAGTCCCCTTGGCTGTGGGGTGTCGTGCTCGTGGTCATGGTCGTGCTGATGTTCCAGATGTTCGCCGGCGGTGGCACCAAAACCATCGATACTAAAGATGGTTTCGCGCTGATCAATCAGGGCAAGGCCACGTACGCCGAGATCACGGACAACAAGCAGGTCGTCCGCCTTAAGCTGAAGAACGACTACACCAAGAAGAATGCCGACACCGGCAAGGTGACCAACTACGGCAAGAACGTGCAGTTCTACTACACCTTCGCGCAGGGCGCCCAAGTGGCCAAGGCCGTGGAGAACGGTGATCTCGAAAAGGGCTGGACCTCGAATATCGAGCAGACCAGCATGATGAGCTACCTCATCACCTCGATCCTGCCGTTCGTCATCTTCTTCGCCCTGTTCTGGTTCCTGATGAGTCGCATGGGCGGTGCCGGCGGCATGCTCGGCATGGGTGGCAAGAAAAACAGCGGCAAGCTGCTCGACGGCCAGACCCCCACCACCAAGTTCGCCGATGTGGCCGGCGAAGACGAGGCCGTGGCCGAAGTCGAGGAGATCAAGGACTTCCTCAAGGATCCGTCCAAGTACAAGGCGCTGGGCGCTCGTATTCCGCGTGGCGTGCTGCTGTACGGTCCTCCCGGCACCGGTAAGACGTTGCTGGCCCGAGCCATCGCAGGCGAGGCCGGCGTGCCGTTCTACTCGATGGCCGGCTCCGACTTCGTCGAAATGTTCGTGGGTCTCGGTGCCTCCCGTGTGCGTGACCTGTTCGATGAGGCCAAGAAGAACGCCCCCGCCATCATCTTCATCGATGAAATCGATGCTGTGGGCCGCAAGCGTGGCTCCGGCATGGGCGGTGGCCACGACGAGCGCGAGCAGACGCTGAACCAGCTGCTCGTCGAGATGGATGGTTTCGACAACGACACCAACCTCATCATCATCGCCGCCACCAACCGCCCTGACGTGCTTGACCCCGCTCTGCTGCGTCCGGGTCGATTCGACCGTCAGGTGGGCGTGGCCGCCCCTGATCTGGAAGGCCGTGAGGCAATTCTGAGGGTGCATGCCAAGGGCAAGCCGTTCGTACCGGACGTCGACCTGCATATGGTCGCCGTGCGCACGCCGGGCTTCACCGGTGCCGATCTGGCCAACGTGCTCAACGAAGCCGCGTTGCTGTGCGCCCGTGCCGGTGCCCAGTTGATCGACAACCGCGCCATCGACGAGGCCATCGACCGTGTTCAGGCCGGACCGAAGCGCAAGTCCAAGGGCATGGCTCTGGAAGAGCTGCGCAACACCGCTTACCACGAGGGTGGCCATGCGCTGGTAGCCGCTGCCCTGAACAACACCGACCCGGTGACCAAGGTGACGATTCTGCCGCGAGGCCGCGCCCTCGGCTACACCGCCGTCATGCCGACCTCCGACCGCTACTCGCAGTCGCGCAACCAGCTGCTCGACCAGATGGCCTACGCGATGGGCGGTCGCACCGCCGAGGAAATCGTCTTCCACGACCCGACCACCGGTGCCTCGAACGATATCGAGAAGGCTACGAACATCGCCCGTACGATGGTGATCGAATACGGCTTCTCCGACAAGCTCGGTGCCATCAAGTGGGGTTCCGACGATGACCAGACCACTGTGATGGACGGTCTGCAGCCGCGCAAGTACTCCGATCGCACCGCCGAAGTGATTGATGACGAGGTGCTCAAGCTGGTGGAAACCGCCCACACCGAGGCGTGGACCATCATCAACGACAACCGCGAGATTCTTGACGAGCTGGTCCGCCAGCTGCTGGTCAAGGAGACCCTGAACGAGAAGGAGCTTGCGGAGATCTTCGCGCCGATCAAGAAGGCGCCGGTCCGCCCGGTGTGGCTGTCCAACGACCGCCGCCCCGACTCGGACAAGCCGCCGGTGGAGATTCCCGAAAGCCTCAAGCGCTCGGTCGGCATGAAGCCGGAAGAGTAGACACGATGACGATTCGGCCCGACCTGTTCATGTGGTTTCTCACGTACGCAGGCCGGGCCGACGTCGTTGTGGACAATGACAAGGGAGAGATGAGATGAACGAATATATAGAGTCTTGCCAGCGGGAGAAACGCACATACGACGAGGAAGGCGTGCGCGAAGCCGTACGCCTGTTCCTGAAGTCGATTGGCGAGGATCCCGAGCGCGAGGGGCTGGTGGAAACGCCTGACCGTATCGCCCGCGCGTGCCGCGAGCTGTTCGCCGGTCTGCAGGCTTCCCCGGCCGATGTGCTGGAGAAGCACTTCGACGTGGATACCGACGAGCTGGTGCTGGTCAAGGACATCGAACTGTATTCGGTGTGCGAGCATCACCTGCTGCCGTTCCACGGCGTGGCCCATGTGGGCTATATTCCCGCCAAGGACGGGGTGATGGGGCTGAGCAAGCTCGCCCGACTGGTCGAGGTGTATGCTCGCCGGCCGCAGGTGCAGGAGCGACTGACCCAGCAGATCGCCGACGCGCTGGTCGAGTATGCGGGCGCACGTGGTGTGATTGTGGTGACCGAATGCGAGCACCTGTGCATGTCGATGCGCGGCATCAAGAAGTCTTCCGCCCGCACGGTGACCTCTGCGGTGCGCGGCATGCTGCGCAATCCGGCCACCCGAGCCGAAGCCATGAGCCTGATTTTGGATAAATAGTGTCTACTAAGCTCCCTCATCATAGGGAGCTCACTTGGGACCTACATAGAAGGGGAAACATAATGACTGATTTGCAAGCGTTGCATGACAGTACGCACACCATGGTGATGGGTGTGCTCAACATCACCGAGGACTCGTCCTCGGACGGCGGCCTGTGGCTGGACCCGGCCAAGGCGGCCCAGCACGGGCGCGACATGATGGCCGCCGGCGCGGACATCATCGACATCGGAGCCGAATCCACGCGCCCCGGCGCCAAGCGCGTTGCCGAGGCCGACGAGCTGGCCCGCATCACCGGTGCCGTCAAGACATTGATTCCGGCCGGTGCCATACTGTCCATCGACACCACGCGCGCATCCGTGGCTGCCGCTGCGCTGAGCGAGGGCGCCCAGATCATCAACGACGTTTCCGGTGGCACGCTGGATGCCGAACTGCCGCATGTGGTCGCCGACCACGACTGCCTGTACATCGTGCAGCATTGGCGCGGTTGGCTCGCTGGCTCCAAGGGCGCGAACCCCGATCAAGACACCTCCGTCTACGAGCACGGTGTATTGACCGACGTACACGACGAACTCATGCGCCAAGTCGACGGTGTGCTGGCCGCCGGCGTGAAGCCTGAGCGCATTATCATCGACCCGGGCCTGGGCTTCTCCAAGCCCGGCATCGAGCACAACCTGCCGCTGCTGACCGGACTCGAGACCTTCCGAGCCACCGGATATCCGGTGCTGATCGGCCAGTCCCGCAAGCGCTTCATTTCGGCGATGCTTACCGGGGCGGGTACTGCCGGTGCTGATGGCCCGACCATGGCCCAGCGCGATGACGTGACCGCAGCCTTGTCCGCCCTGTCCGCCGAGCACGGCGCATGGGCCGTGCGCGTACACGACGTGGCCAAAAGCCGCGCCGCCGTCATCGCCGGCAACACCTGGCGCGAATACGCATGATTCCCCTGGCTCCCTGTTTTTGGTTGCTTCTAGGTCTTGGCTCCCCTCGGGCGAGGGGAGCTGGCGCCGAAGGCGACTGAGGGGGAGCATTTGAACAGAAAGCCTTACCAATGGACACCATCACACTTACCGGCGTACATGCCAACGGCACCCACGGTGTGCTCGCCTTTGAACACGAACGGCCACAAACCTTCGTCGTGGACGTCACCCTGCACCTTGATCTGGCCGCCGCCGGCCAATCCGACGATCTCAATGACACCATCGATTACGGCCGCGTGGCCAAGGATATCGTGGCTGTCATCGAAGGCCCTCATGTGGACCTGATCGAGCGTCTGGCCCAACGTATCGCGGATAAGATTCTTGCCGATGCGCCGGCCGTCGCCTCCATCGACGTCACCGTGCACAAGCCTCACGCGCCCATCGTCGTGGCTTTTGCAGATGTATCGGTCTCCATCTCGCGCGTGCGTGCCACCGATAATGGACGCACTGCTGAAAAGCATGCCATCCATAACGCGGTGGTGGCCTTGGGGGGCAATGTGGGCGAGGTGGAATCCACCTTGCGAGCCGCCGTTCGGGAGATTGACGCGCTGCTTGGCACACAGGTGACCGGTATTTCGCCGCTTTACCGCACGGCCGCGTGGGGCATGGCTGACGGTACGCCGGATTTCCTGAACGCCGTGGTGGAGCTTGAAACCACAATGGGCAGCCACGAATTGCTCGCCGCGTTGCAAAACATCGAAGCGAACCATGGGCGAATTCGTGAGAATCATTGGGATTCCAGGCCGTTGGACTTGGACATTATCGACTTTGATGGCATCACCAGCGCGGATCCGGATCTGGCATTGCCCCATCCGCGTGCTTGGCAGCGCGCATTTGTGCTGGCTCCCTGGGCGGCGCTGAATCCGAACGCCAAACTTGCCGGAGCCCATGAGGGGCCTGTAGCCGATTTGCTGGCCGCCGCGCCGGACCGTAACGCCGTGCAGCTCGAGAGCGAAGACTGGATGCTCGGCGGGCATGCAGTCAAGCAAGAATCAGCGTCGGAGTCGGAACCCGTCTCACGCAAGGCGATTATTTCGCTGGATTCCACCTCGCAGGATGCCGAACGGCTGTTCCGCGAAACCATCGTTTCCATCGACAGTGTTCCTGGCAATCAGGTACAGGGCATCTCGCCGCTCTACCATGTCAGCCATTTCGACAGTCCGGACGCGATGAGCGCGGTCATCCAAATCGAAACCAAGTTGCCGCCCGCCGACCTGATTGCCGTATTGGGCAGCATCGAAAGCGTTCATGACCTGGCAGTCGACCTTGACCTTGTTGACATGGAAGGCGTGACTTCCGACGAGCCCAACTGCAGCATTCCTTGGCCGTCGGCCCGTAACCATGCGTCGGTATTGGCACCTTGGCTGGATATGGACCCGAATGCTTCTCTGGGCGGCGACCCGGTGGCCTTCCTTTTGGCCATGGCACCGGATGCCGGACAGGTCGGATTGCTATCGGACAACTGGATACTGTCGAACAGTTGAGCTGATGGCGGAACCAGTTACGAACGGTAGGCTAGAAACCAGACGGTGACGGACCAGTCTCCGGCCTCGAGCAGCCAGGCACGGCAATGACGAAAAAACAAATCAAGATGAACGGCCAAAGCGCGAAGGCCGTTCGCAAACAGCAAACAGCAACGCAACGATAAGGAGGCCGGACATGAAAACACGGCGAACACCATGGTGGCAGTATGTGATCGGTGCCGTGTTGGGCCTGTTGGCGGGTATCGGTCTGGCCTCCTACGGCGAAAGCTCGGGACTGTCGCTGATTGGTGCGCCTTGGATTGTGCCCGGATTGCTGGCCGTACTGGGCGTTATTGTGCTGATCTTGGCCCTGCAAGTGCATAAATACGCGAATACCGACCCCAAGAAACGTCCGCATAGCTTCATCAATCCCACTATCGCGGTGTATACGCTGGTGTTGGCAAAGGCACTGGGATTGGCGGGCGCAACGCTCGCCGGCTGGTATGGCGGTCAGATTGTGGTGAGCTTGAGCCATATCGAGGCGGATTTCTATGCACACGCCGTCACCGAGTGCGCAATTGCGGCCGTGGTGTGCATCGCCGACATGATCATCGGCATTATCGGCGAATGGTTGTGCCAGCTACCGCCGAACGAAGGCCCCGAAAACCCGAAAATCAGGGAAGCCAAGCGCCGTAGCGACATAGCCCAAGCCTACAAGCGGTAGGGGTGACTATTCCTACGGCACGCGCACCATAGCTTCCTGAGCGATGGCCGCCACCAAGTCGCCATTCTGCGCATACACTTTGGCAATGCCGAGTCCGCGTCCGTGCGCGGCGATAGGCGTATCCTGCACATACAAATGCCATTCGTTGATATCGATATCCTGATACCACCACATCGAATGGTCGATGGACGCATAGGAAATGCCCGGTGTGGAAATCGACAGTCCGGCGCGGCGCAGCACCGGCTCCATCATCACCTGATCGCAGCCAAGCGCCAGCATCGCACGATGCATGACCTGCGGCACATCGACGTGGCCATCGGCCTTCATCCACACCATCTGCTTGCCGGAATCATGCTCGGCGGAATCCTTGTCCGCGCGCAGCATCACGGTCGGCGTCACGTGGCGGATATCGAACGGCGATTTCTCGGCATAGTAATTGGCGAACGGCGACTTCTCGGCGAACGGCTGCATGAGTTCTTTGGCGGAAGTCAACGTTTCGGGATCGGGCAGGTTTTCCGGCATCGGATCGGCAAATTCCACACCCTCTTGGCCGGTCTCCTGGAAAGAGGCGATGGCCGTGAGAATCGACCCCTCGGCTTGGGTGACGTTGACCCGACGAGCGGAGAACGAGCGGCCGTCGCGAAGGTTCTCGACGTCAAACAACAGGTCTTGACGAATATCGCCGGCGGCAATGAAATAGCCATGTACCGAATGCGGCAGGCGTGAAGGGCCCACTGTTTTGGACGCGGCGATCACCGACTGGGCGATGACCTGGCCACCGTAGACGCGGCCGGTGGGGAAGTACATACTCTCGCCATTGATATATGTGTGATTGCGGTAAGCGGAAGGCTCGCCCAACTTCAGCACCTTCACCAGATGGTCCAATGGAGTTACGGTGGTTGCCTGAGCCATGGCGTTCCTCGATTCTTGTTCTGCTGTGTTCAGTATTCGGTTATCGTATTCCAACCTATGGTTGGCAGTCTATCCGGTGGGGGTTAAGAGTTCCGGGAGCGAAATGTAACGAGACTGTTTGGAAGGTAAACGGTGGGTTATGCGGCGCATTGCCGCTACGTTGCTGCTGCGCTGCCGGTGTGTTGCCGTAGGCGACTGTGGGATTTTATGGGATGCGGGGCGGGCAGCCATGGGGCAATTATGGGGAAAGCCGCCCCTGAGGGACGGCTTTCGACGTATAAAGCGCGTTGTGGCACTAATGCCGGCGTATCTCAGCCGCGCACAAGCTTCTTGTGCAGGCGGTGCGGGCGGGCCGCATCCTCGCCGAGGCGTGTCACCTTGTTCTCCTGGTAGGCCTGGAAGTTGCCTTCGAACCAGTACCACTTGGCCGGGTTGTCGTCGTCGCCTTCCCACGCGAGGATATGCGTGGCGACACGGTCGAGGAACCAACGGTCGTGGGAAATCACCACAGCGCAGCCAGGGAATTCGAGCAGCGCGTTTTCGAGGGATTCCAAGGTCTCGACGTCCAGATCGTTGGTGGGCTCGTCGAGCAGCAGCAGGTTGCCGCCCTGCTTCAGGGTCAGGGCCAGGTTCAGACGGTTGCGCTCACCACCGGACAGCACACCAGTCAGCTTCTGCTGATCGGCGCCCTTGAAGCCGAAGCTGGCCACATAGGCGCGGGTCGGCACCTCCACACCGGCCACCTCGATGAAGTCGAGGCCGCCGGACACGGCTTCCCACAGGTTCTTGTTCGGATCCAGGCCCTCACGGTTCTGGTCCACGTAGCTGATTTTGACGGTGTCGCCGATCTTCAGCTCGCCGCTGGTCAGCGGCTCCAGGCCCACGATGGTCTTGAACAGCGTGGACTTACCCACGCCGTTCGGGCCGATTACGCCGACGATGCCGTTGCGCGGCAGCGTGAAGGACAGGTCGTCGATGAGCACACGCTCGCCGAAGGCCTTGTGGATGTGGCTGGCTTCCAGCACGGTGGAACCCAGGCGCGGGCCGGCCGGAATCTGAATCTCGGAGAAGTCGAGCTTCTTGTTGTTGCGTGCCTCGTTTTCCATCTGGTCGTAACGCTCCAGACGGGCCTTGTTCTTGGCCTGACGGGCCTTGGGGGAGGAGCGCACCCAGTCGAGCTCGTTCTTCAGTCGCTTGGCGAGCTTGGCGTCCTTGGCTCCCTGGATCTCCAGACGCTTGGCCTTGGTCTCCAAGTAGGTGGAGTAGTTGCCCTTGTACGGGTACAGGTGGCCGCGGTCGACCTCGCAAATCCATTCGGCCACATTGTCCATGAAGTAACGATCGTGGGTGACGGCGATGACTGCGCCCTTGTACTGGTGCAGGAACTGTTCCAGCCACAGGATGGACTCGGCGTCCAGGTGGTTGGTGGGCTCGTCGAGCAGCAGCAGGTCCGGGGCCTCAAGCAGCAGCTTGCACAGGGCCACACGGCGGCGCTCGCCACCGGAGCACACGTTGACCGGGGTGTCCGGGTCCGGGCACTGCAGGGCGTCCATTGCCTGCTCGAGCTGGGAGTCGAGGTCCCAGCCGTCGGCGGCGTCGATCTCGGTCTGCAGCTTGCCCATCTCTTCCATCAGGGCGTCGAAGTCGGCGTCCGGATTGGCCATCTCCTCACCGATTTCATTGAATCGGGCGACCTTCTCGGCAATCGGGCCGAACGCCATCTTGATGTTCTCGCCCACGGTCTTGGTGTCGTCCAGCGGCGGCTCCTGCTGCAGGATGCCGACCGTGAAGCCCGGGGTCAGGCTGGCCTCGCCGTTGCTCACGGTCTCCAGGCCGGCCATGATCTTGAGCAGGGTGGACTTACCCATGCCGTTCGGGCCCACGACGCCGATCTTTGCGCCGGGCAGGAAGCTCAGGGTCACGTCATCGAGAATCACGCGGTCGCCGTAAGACTTGCGGGCCTTGATCATCTGAAATACGAATTCTGCCATGTTGTGCAGTTACTCCTTAAAAAGGGGTTGAAATTCCGCTGTTTCTTTAGTCTTTAGTTTGTGATGGATACGCTGTGTGCAGCGCGGAGCACGCCCCCGAATCACGGATCGCGGTGCGCCGCGTCAGGCCTGTGCCGCCCTGTCCGCATAACGATCGAATCCACGCCAAACCACCGCCCACCATGGTATCGGAAGGGCTGGAATGGCGGGCGTCGCTATGGCTTGGAGGGGTAATGGATGGGCCTGACATTGCCGTGGCGCGACGCGCCGGGCGGCGCGCCGTGGTCCAGTGATGCTGTAGTATATCCTCTTGTGCTTCATTGAGGTACAGATGGCCCCGTAGCTCAGTTGGTTAGAGCGCCGCCCTGTCACGGCGGAGGTCACCGGTTCAAGTCCGGCCGGGGTCGCCACCAAGCTCCTGACAAATGTCAGGAGCTTTTTTGTTCTTTTGCCGTATTTCGTGGTGTAGGGCGAAATATGGGGTTATAGGCCAAAATGTGTGTCTGGTGTTTAGTCGTTTGATGGCCATTCGACTCTGGCATGGAAGCTGTTTCAGTCGATGCCGATGCCGTATCGCATGGAAATACCGAAGGTTTCGTGCTGGCCTTGGGGCTCTGCTCGACACGCCGATAATCTGAATGACAACGTTTGCTATTGAATGACAACGTTAGCGTTAACAGTGCTTATAAATGGTGAAAAACGTGTGCAGGGTCACATTGGCAGAACGTGCGCGAGATATGACAAATCATGAAAAATACGCTATGGGAGGTCATGGCAACTCGTTACTATTTTCGCTGTCTCGTACGCCACACAAGCCTTCAAGGAGTAAGCCATGACCACGCTCGCCATTGATATCGGAGGAACTAAGATCGCCGCCGCCGTCTGCGATGAAAACGATAGCATCATCCAGCGCTGGCGCGTCCCCACGCCGATGGATGCCGACGCCATCAACCAGCACATCGCCGAGGTGTACCGCGAGGCTGTGGCCGCCGGACACACCGATATCGAGGCCATCGGCATCTCCGCCGCCGGCAACGTGAGCGCCGACCGCAAGACGCTCACCTTCTCCGCCAACATCCCGGCCTGGATCAACTACGACCTGTCCGAGCACGTCGGCGCGCTGATCGACCATGCCGTGCCGGTCGTTGTCGAGAACGACGCCAACTGCGCCGGCTGGGGCGAATACGTGCACGGTGCCGGCC
>OJAL01000678.1_pt1 | contig 22589 bp, 18 predicted proteins | sample 1589301 | NCBI WGS metagenome assembly OJAL01 (sample SAMN03283261) | human gut metagenome | biome: human-associated habitat; material: feces | host: Homo sapiens | place: USA | collected 2013
TTTGTTGTTACGCCGTCTTTTCCGTTGATGCCGATTTTTCCGTCTTTGCCGTTTTTACCTGTAGCAACGATGGTTTCGGTTTTCAGGTTCTTGTCCATTTTGACGGTGAGGTTTCCGTTCGCATCGGCAAAGGTTTTGATGTTTTCACCGGAGTATTCGGAGGCGGCTTTTGTCCCTTCTCCTTTGATGGTGACTTTGTCTCCCAGGTTCCGGTGGAATTCTCCGTCGTTGCCGGCAAAGTCCATGCCTTTTTTCGTCAGTTCTTCAGATGTATTGGTAATCTTTTGGTCTACGGCTTTGAGCTGGTCTTCTGTGGCGGCCTGTCCGCTGGTGATGTTGTTCGGATCCCAGGTTTTGTTGGTCAGTCCGTTGACGGTTCCGTCTTTCCCATTGATTTTCACTTTTCCGGCATCGATGTTTCCTGTCGTGCCGTCAATGGTGACTTTGTCTCCGGCTTTGATGATGCCTGTTGTTCCGTCGATGGATACCTGTTTGGACGGATCGGTTCCCAGTGTGACTTTGTCGCCGAGTCCGACAGTATATTCTTTGCCGCCTGTCCCATTGGTTCCTTCGGTGACGGTTATATTGCTGTCTTTGGCTTTGACGGTCGTTGCCTTTGCCGTACCGCCGATGGCTGCATTCAGCTGACCCAGGTTGACTGCATCACTGTTTGCCGTGCCGTCAGCTACATTGGTAATCTTCTGGCCGTTCGCATTGAGACCGTCTTTATTGACATAGGTCTTTCCGTTGATGGTCAGGCTGCCGTCAGCACCCAGATTGACATCTTTCTTCAGCTTCACGTTGAGCTTCGTTCCATCAGATACAACGCCGATATTTCCATCTGTCAGGTCTGCCGAGGCACCGCCCTTGATTTCCAGCTTTTCTCCCAGCTTTTTGTTAATATCTGCGCCCGAGTCTCCACCGAAGTTCAGGCCTTTGGCAATGGTATTGTTAATGTTTGTAATATTTGTTGTATTCGTATTCTGCTGCGCTTTGGATGCGATGTCTGTCAAAGTAACCTGTTTCTTATCGCCTTTTTCGTTCGCTACGGTCAGCACCATATTTCCGTTGCTGTCCGCTTTGTACTTGCCCTGGCTTCCCGCTTCCGGATTTGCTACCAGATGATAATCTTCCTTTGCCACCTCGGTGAATATTTTGCTCAGGTCTACATTGACTTTGCCCGTATCATTCCGTTCCAGTGTCAGGGTTTTGCCGTCATTGGAAACGCTGCCGCTTGTGACATAGTTGTTTTTGAGTCCCGTTATATTGGCGGTGAGACCATTCGTACCGGTCAATGCAGCCGTTCCGTCGCCATTTGTCTGGTAATTTGCAGTACCGCCTGTCACATACTTGTCTTTCGCCGTCACAATACGGTTGATATCGCCGATATTGGCCGCATTGGTCGTCGTATTTCCGCCGCTGGCTACGTTCGTGATCTGCTTGTTCCCCGCGTTGATGCCGGTATTGTTGATCTTTACGTCACCTACAGTCACGCTGTTGAAGGTCGGATCTTTGCTTACGGATACAGTCAGCTTCCTTGCGGCCGGATCGTATTCCACACCTGCATTGTCTTTTGCCGCGAATTCAAGGGTTTCTCCCGCCTTGATCGCGCCCTCATTGGTTCCTGCCTTTACCTTGAAGCCTGCTTTCAGTTTTTCCACGTCCGACGCGCTGGCAATATTATTGATTGTAACCGTGCTTGCCGGTGTCGTCGGATGCGCCTTGTCTTCCACTTTCAGATCCACTTTGCCGTTGGCTACGGAATAATTCCCGTCTGCCGCGTCAGGATTTTTAACCAAGCGATAGTCTGTCTTTGACGCATTGGAAATGGAAATGGCATCAGATACTTTCTTCAACTGGTCTTCTGTCGCCGCTCTGCCGTTCACGACCACCGGATTCTGCACGTCCCAGTCCCTGTTGTCCAGACCGGTTACATAGCTCTTGTGATCTGCCGAATCGACACCCATTCTGGCGGTTCCTGCCGTCACACTGTTCAGGCCGGTCACATCTTTCGCCAGTTTTACATTCAGCGCACCGTTTCCGGATACGACACCGATATTCCCGTCTGACAGTTTTGATGCATCAGCGCCGCCTTTGATATCCAGCTGCTCGCCCAGTTTCTTATTGATAATTGTTGCGTCATCACCCTTAAAGTTCAGGCCTTTGGCAATGGTATTGTTAATGTTTGTAATATTTGTTGTATTCGTATTCTGCTGCGCTTTGGATGCGATGTCTGTCAAAGTAACCTGTTTCTTATCGCCTTTTTCGTTCGCTACGGTCAGCACCATATTTCCGTTGCTGTCCGCTTTGTACTTGCCCTGGCTTCCCGCTTCCGGATTTGCTACCAGATGATAATCTTCCTTTGCCACCTCGGTGAATATTTTGCTCAGGTCTACATTGACTTTGCCCGTATCATTCCGTTCCAGTGTCAGGGTTTTGCCGTCATTGGAAACGCTGCCGCTTGTGACATAGTTGTTTTTGAGTCCCGTTATATTGGCGGTCAGGTTGTTCGTACCGGTCAATGCAGCCGTGCCGTCGCCGTTTGTCTGGTAGGTTGCCTTACCTTTCGTTATATACTTATCTTTTGCTTCGACAATACGGTTGATATCGCCGATATTGGCCGCATTCGTCGTTACATTGCCGCCGCTGGCTACGTTCGTGATCTGCTTGTTCCCCGCATTGATGCCGTCTTTATTAATATAGGTATTTCCGTTGATGGTCAGGCTGCCGTTCGGACTGAGATCCACATCTTTTTTCAAGTTGTATTTTACGGCCGTTACCTTTCCGGACGCATCTTTTGTCACGGAAGCCGTTGTATTTGTTCCATCGGCAAAGTTGACTTTACTGCCATTCTTTACGGCATTCACATCATTGCCATTCCCCTGTGCTGTCCAGGAAGCATTGGATGTTACCGCTTTCAGTTGAGCCACATTGACGGCATCGGAATCATTCGTGCCGGCCGCCACATTGATGATCTGGCGTTTTACCGTATCCGAGCCGACACTGACGGCGCCTGTCGTTCCTTTTGTCGCCTTAATGGCATTTACCTGTGCCGTGTCGGCACCGGAAGGAATGTAAGCATTGGATGTCTGCTGACGATTGGAAACGCTGTCAGCGCCGAGTGCCACACCTCCATCTACTTGGGAATTGGCATTAACACCCATGGCAATGGATTTTTTCCCCTTGCTGCGTGCCAAAGGCCCGATTGCCGTGCTGGCATCGCCTTCCGCCAAAGCATTGAGACCCATAGCCATAGAAGCGTCACCGGCGGCCTGGCTCATCGCGCCGAGTGCCACGGATGCCGTTCCGATGGAAGCAGTCTTGACATAATAGGGCTTATCATGCAAAGCAGCCGAACCAAGCGTTGCATCACTGGGCGCCTTATTATTCAGATTTTCATTATTCGCCAGTCCCGGCAGAAGGGATTGCAGTTTTGCACGATCCAGCTCGATATCATCCGTACCGATCGCCACGGAAGAGTTTCCGATCGCCCTTGTGTCTGCGCCGACAGCCACCGCCTGCGATCCGTAAGCCTTTGCCACGCTGCCGATAGCCACGCTCTGTGCATCACGCTTTTCCGTCGGACCATTGGTATGATCCACGTTTTTGACCCTTATATTCGTCTCTGCGCCGGAACCGATTGCCACATCGCCCCTGCTTCCGTAAGTATTGCTGTTGCTGCCGATCGCCACCTGTCCGGAACCGGGCAGCTGGTGGTATTTGGAAGCTACGGTTGTTGCCCTGTAGCCGACAGCAATGTCTTCATCAGACTGTACACTGGATTCCGTACCGATAGCAACCGCATTATTGACGGACCGCTTCGTCGTCAGCTTGGTAATCCGTTTCGCGCTGCCGGTCAGAGTAACAGAATCTGCATTCCGGGTTTTCTCCAAATCGCCGGCTTTGGCGGAAGTACCGAGAGCGATGGAATTATTGCCGCTTGCCTTGGCATCATCACCAATGGCCATAACGCCTTTTTTATCCAGCTGCTCATCAGTCCCGGTGACAAGCGGATTTGTGCTTGTCGCATTTTCCAAGGTCAACGCGCTGGCCTCACGCCCGATGGACAGTGAACCGGCACCTTCCGCATGAGCATTGTTGCCGATGGCTGTAGTCCTTACATCATTAGCCGTTGCCGCATTGCCGATAGCGACAGAAGACGGTCCGTTGCCGATGCTGTCATTCCCTACGGAAACGGAAGAACCCCCGCTGGCTTTAGCCGAATTGCCCACAGCTACCCCATTATTAGACGGAATGGTCGGTATACGGGGATCCTTATTGTCTGCCGTTCCCGATTCCGCATTATTGCCGATAGCCACACCGTCTTTCGCGTATCCTTTGGCACCCGCGCCTTCCGCGATACTGTTGTTCCCTATCGCTTTTGCCTGGTGTCCGATAGAAATGCTCTGTTCACCCGACGAAACGGATTTCAAACCTACCGCAATCGTCTGCTTATTCTTCGATTCCGCCTGATCTCCAAGCGCTACCCCGTGTTCTCCCTCGACTACGGAACTGGAGCCGATCGCCACACCGCCAATCGCATTGGCCCCTGCTTTTGCCTGATGTCCCATAGCGATGGCATAGTTTGCCAATGTTTGTACTTTATACCCGAATGCCAGCGCATAAACACCGTCCGCTTTTGCCTCTGTACCTTGGGCAACCGCATGAGACTTCTTTGCTTTTGCGTTTGTTCCTACGGCAACACTATCTTGTCCCGGAGCGGACGCGCCCGTCCCCCAGACTATCCCGCTTGCTGCATCTGCATCAGCAGGAAGCATACAGCCGGCAATCACCATGGCGCACAAAAGCGCGCGAAGCGGACGGATTCCCGTCACAGAGGCTTTATTATCTCTGCCAACCCTCTTCGTGATTTCCGAAACGACTATGTAGCAATTCTTCACCCTGCTCCATATGACCTTGTGTACTTGATTCATAACTTTAACCCCATCCTTTCTCTATTACAAAAATGTTTTCTCCGATGTACAAAACGCTGACCGTTTTCATCTCTGTTTTTTTAATCGATATTTTTGATATTTTCTGCCGGAGAAACTGCCTGTGCATGTTTTCCCTGAAGCCGCTGCAGCGGATCCGTGTTTTATTCTCTGTTGTTTTTATCCATTAGGAAATCATGCCTCTGCAATAAACACGAAAATTATTTTACCCTATACCTTACTTTTTTTCAACCATAAATTTTGTAAATATAAAACATTCAGTATTTATGCGGTTTTCCTATTATTTATAAATTGACTCTAAGACGGTTTGCCTTTATCTTTCTTCAAGAACCAGCCATCTGTGGAGCCCCCTATCTTACAGACACCGCTCTATGCCCGTCTCTGAAAAACAACCTCAGCAAACCTGCATCGCTGCAGAAACGCGGAAGACTCCGCGCGGGCAGGATATTTCCCTAAAAGTCCGTAACCTTCTTCATGACCGCCTCCATTTTCCATCACGCCTCCTCACGCCGGTATCGCTCCGGTTCGAAATTTCTCTCCTCGAATCCCACTTCATGCCGGCTTTTCAGGCATACAAAAAACGCCCTCGAAAAAGCCGCCTAAGCAGCCGCACAGAGCGCTCTTAAATTCCTGTGTATGTTCCGGACACAGATGTCACATCTACTTCGTGACTTGCCCCGGATATCCCAATAAAACATATCCATTATTAAAGCTCCCCCATCATCTCTGCCCCAGTCACTTCAGGGATATCTGCCGTTTTCTGCCATTACTCCGATTACAAAAAGCGGTTCTGCCGGCAAAAACAATCTCACCATCATACTCCCGTGGATGATAAGTATTCTTTCCATGCCGCAGCAGGATTGTATATCAGACTCAACTCTCCCCCATCCGGATCAAAAACGAATGGTATGATTCCGATACATAATCGTTTCGATTATACGACACCCCACCACAAAATGCACATATCAATTCCGCATAATCGTATGACTTTTCATAATCAATATATACATATTTTCTAATCTTTTCATAATGCATCACGTTTCGGCAGACCATGCTGCGTACCGCATTCACGTTTTATACACCCCTATAAATATTTTCTTATTTTTTGACTTTATTTCCTCATTAATTCTTAATCTAAAGTTTACAGCATTACATCCCATATCCGGCATTAAGTAAAACACATAGATAATACATCATGTCAAATTGTACAAATCATGAATTCTACTTTATGGATAATGGTTGCATGCCCCTGCGTAATAAATCTATGACTCTGATGAGATTTTGCGGTTTTTCCCACCATGGGTACAGATTCTTCGCTGTCGCTCTGAATGACGCCTTACCGTCTTCCTCACTACAACAGCAGATCCTTCACATTCGCTTCGGATGACGTTTAACGTTCCCCTTACTATGACGATTAACGCTTCCCTCATTATGACGTCTTTTCTCCAATTGTCATTCTGAACGGGGCAAGCATGCCTTGTGGGAAAGACGGGAAACGGGACAGTGACACGGAGTGAAGAATCTATTACCCTGATAGCGTCTTACCGTCTTCCTCACTACAACAGCAGATCCTTCACATTCGCTTCGGATGACGTTTAACGTTTCCCTTACTATGACGATTAACGCTTCCCTCATTATGACGCCTTTTCTCCAATTGTCATTCTGAACGGGGGCAAGCATGCCTTGTGGGAAAGACGGGAAACGGAACGATGAATCGGAGTGAAGAATCTATTACCCTGATGGCATCTTACCGTCTTCCTCACTACGGGCACAGATCCTTCACATTCGTTCAGGATGACGTTTTATGGTCTTCTTCATCACGACAGCGAGCCTTCGTCATCGCTCCGGGTGATACCTGACCGTCCGCCGTCAGAAGGAGCTATGGCGCACGCAGCGCGGCTGAGGATACTCGCTTGTCGTGATGACTCAAATCGTAAAAGAATAGTTAGCTTGCAGCTGACAGCTCACAGCTGATAGCTTTTATCTTCTTACCGCTTTCCCCACCACGGTCATAGATTCTTCGCTGGCGCTCAGAATGACTCCTTTCGTTCTCCGTCATTATGACGCTTTCCGTTCCCCATTACTAGTGACGTGCTTTCCCCAAATCGTCATTCTGAACGGTGGCAAGCATGCCTTGTGGGAAAGACGGGAAACGGGACAGTGACACGGAGTGAAGAATCTATTACCCTGATGGCGTCTTATCGCTTTCCTCACCATGGTAACAGATTCTTCGCTGTCGCTCAGAATGACGCCTTACCATGGGTGCTACTTTATCGGCAGGCCTGAAAGTGGTTAGAATCCCAGCTGTGCCGTCTGTTTAACGTCATTCTGAACGGAGGTAAGAATGCCTTGTGAGAAAGACGGGAAATGGGATGGTGACACGGAGTGAAGAATCTATTACACTGATGACGCCTTACCGCTTTCCTCACTACAATAGCAGATCCTTCACGTTCGCTTTGGATGACGATTAACATTTCCCTCACTACAACAGCAAATCCTTTACTGATGTTTCGTATGACACCTAATGGAAATCATATGCTTCGGCTTTTAACTCACAGCTAACGGCTAATAGCTTACAGCTGACAGCTCACAGCTCACAGCTGATAGCTTTTATCTTCTTACCGTCTTCCCCCCAACATAAAAACCGACCCATTATTTGTATGGATCGGTTCTTTTGTTGGGATCAAAGGGTTCCTGTCGTTTTGAGCCGTGTCAGTGCACGCTGGAGAGCGAGTTTGGCACGGTCAACATCGATTTCTTTGCTCTTGGACGCGAGCCTGTCTTCCGCACGTTTCTTCGCGGCTTGGGCACGGGCAATATCGATGGTGTCCGCCAGCTCCGCCAAGGGGGCTACGATATTTACCTGATTGTCCTTTATTTCCAGGAAACCGCCAAATACGGCCACCTTTTGTTCCTTTCCGCCTTTAATGATGCGCACGGGGCACATTTCAAGAGCGGCTGCCAGAGGCAGATGGTTTTTCATGACGGCAAATTCACCGTCTGCTGCACGGGCCACCACCATTTCCACGCCGGTTTCCTGATAAATCGGTCCGTCGGGGCTGATGACTTCCACGTGCATGGGATTCGTAAGGGTATCAGCCATGGCTTATTCCCCTTTCTTCATCTTTTCAGCCTTTTCGATCGCTTCATCAATTGTGCCGACCATGTAGAACGCACCTTCAGGCATATCATCGTGCTGGCCTGCAAGGATTTCCTTGAAGCCGCGGATGGTTTCCTTCAGGGATACGTATCTGCCGGGGGAGCCTGTAAACTGTTCGGCTACGAAGAAGGGCTGAGACAGGAATCTCTGTACCTTTCTTGCGCGGGCTACGATGACTTTGTCATCATCGGAAAGTTCTTCCATGCCCAGGATGGCGATGATATCCTGCAGTTCTTTGTAGCGCTGCAGAATAGCCTGTACGCCGCGGGCCACTTCGTAATGCTCTTCACCCAAAACGTTCGGGTCAAGGATACGGCTGGTGGAGTCCAGCGGGTCTACTGCCGGATAGATGCCCAGTTCCGCGATGGAACGGCTCAGTACGGTGGTGGCGTCCAAGTGTGTAAATACGCCTGCCGGAGCCGGATCCGTCAAGTCATCGGCCGGTACGTATACGGCCTGGATGGATGTGATGGAACCGTCTTTGGTGGAAGTGATGCGTTCCTGCAGTTCGCCGATATCGGTAGCCAGTGTCGGCTGGTAGCCTACGGCGGACGGCATACGCCCGAGCAGCGCGGATACTTCGGAACCTGCCTGTACGAAACGGAAAATATTGTCTACGAAGAGCAGGACGTCCTGTCCCTGTTTGTCGCGGAAATATTCAGCCATGGTCAAACCGGTGAGAGCTACACGCATACGCGCTCCCGGAGGTTCGTTCATCTGGCCGTATACCAGCGCAACTTTGGAAAGAACGCCGGAGTCTTTCATTTCTCCCCAGAGATCGTTCCCTTCACGGGTACGTTCGCCGACGCCGCAGAATACGGAGCAGCCGGAGTGTTCTGTCGCCACGTTATGGATCAATTCCTGGATAAGAACGGTCTTACCTACACCCGCACCGCCGAAGAGCCCGATCTTACCGCCTTTTGCATACGGAGCGATGAGGTCGACGACCTTGATGCCGGTTTCAAAAATTTCGGTTGCCGGAGACTGGTCTTTAAAGGCCGGTGCCGGACGATGAATAGGCCAGTAGTCGGATGCCGGTACTTTTGTATCGTCATTGTCGACGGTCTGTCCGAGTACGTTGAAAATACGTCCCAGGCATCCGTCGCCGACCGGTGCCGCAATAGCACGGCCGGTATCTACTGCTTTCATTCCGCGTACCATGCCATCGGTGGAACTCATCGCAACGGTGCGGACTACGCCGTCACCTAAGTGCTGCATGGTTTCACAGATAACATCTACCGGAACAGTGCCTTCTTCATCTTTGACATGAATTGCGTTATAGATGGCAGGAAGTTCCTGATCGTCGGAAAAAGCGATATCGACGACAGCGCCCATGACCTGTACGACCTTGCCTACCTGTCCCTGCTGTTCATTTGCCATGAAGAAGCATTCCTCCTTAATCAAATTAAGCCGGTTTATTCGAGAGCTGCCGCACCGCCGACAATTTCGGAAATTTCATTGGTGACCTGTGCCTGACGCGCTTTGTTGTACGTAAGGTTGAGGTCGGCAATTCTTTCCGTCGCGTTGTCAGTGGCAGCGGACATGGCCGCCATACGGCTGCCCAGCTCGGACGCCGCGGATTGCAGCATCGCATTATAAACCTGTACTTGTATATATTCAGGAAGCAGTTTGGAAAGCACTGCCGCCGCATCGGGAAGGAAAATATAGGGATCTTCCCCGATACGGAGGAAATCCTGTCTTTCTTTTTCCCATTCGCTGGCAGCCGCTTTTGCTGCTTCTTCCGTTTTTCCCTCAGCCGGCGCTTCAATGGGGAGCAGCCGGTCTACCCGGACCTGCTGGCGGAGGGCGGTGATGAATTTGGTATAAATAATATAAACTTCATCGACTTCTTCTTTTGTGAAGTATTCCACCATCTCTTTGGAGAGATCGATGGAATCCTGAGCCGACGGCTTATCAGAAAAGCCGAAATGATAGGTATCGGGATCATACCCGCGGAATTTCAGATAATTCTTCGCCTGTTTCCCGCAGACATATAAAGCGTATGCAGAACGATCCTTTCCGGAGATTTCCTGCAGGGTACGCTTCATCACGTTGGAGTTATAAGCGCCGGCAAGGCCTTTGTCGCCGCAAATGACGAGATATCCGACCTTCTTTACTTCGCCTGTCCTGAAGAGCGGGCTCGTAAATCCGGGTGTCACCGAAGAAGCGCGGCGCAGGAGCTCTCCGATCTTTTCCGCATAAGGACGGGAGCCGTTTGCCTTTTCCTCCGCTTTGCGCAGACGGGCGGCGGCTACCATCTTCATGGCTTTCGTGATCTGCTGGATGTTGGTGACGGATTTTATGCGCCCTTTTATATCACGCGTACTTTCCAATCAGATCACCCCTCTACCGTTTCAGACTTTTCTTCTGTTTCGCTTTGTGCCTTGTAACGTTTCTTGAATTCATCAAGAGCTTCTCTGAGTTTCGCTTCATTTTCATCTGTCAGCTTCTTTTTATCCACGATATCAGCGCCGATTTCCGGATGGCTGCTGTGGAGGAAATTCAGAACCTGCTGTTCAAACCCGACAACCTGGTCTACGTCCACGTCATCAAGATACCCTTTGACGGCAGTGTAGATCGCCATAACCTGGTCTTCGACCGGATAGGGGGAATACTGCGGCTGCTTCAGAATTTCCGTCGTCCTCTGGCCGCGGTCGATCTGCGCTTTGGTGGCAGCGTCAAGATCGGAACCGAACTGGGCAAATGCCGCCAATTCACGGAACTGTGCCAGATCCAGACGCAGCGTGCCTGCGACCTGTTTCATGGCCTTAATCTGCGCGGAACCGCCTACACGGGATACGGACAGGCCGACATTGATGGCCGGACGGATCCCGGAATAAAAGAGTGCCGTTTCCAGATAAATCTGTCCGTCCGTGATGGAAATAACGTTTGTCGGAATGTACGCACCGACATCGCCTGCCAGTGTTTCAATGATCGGCAGCGCGGTGATGGAGCCGCCGCCCAGTGCATCGGACAGACGTGCCGCACGTTCCAGCAGACGGGAATGCAGATAGAATACGTCACCGGGGTAAGCTTCGCGTCCCGGCGGACGGCGCAGCAGAAGCGACATGGCGCGGTAAGCGACAGCATGTTTGGAGAGGTCGTCATAGATAATGAGGACATCCTTGCCCTGGTGCATGAAATGTTCCGCAATGGATACACCGGAGTATGGTGCAAGGTACTGCATCGGAGACCCTTCGGAAGCACCGGCATGTACGATGATAGAGTAATCCATAGCGCCGGCAGCTCTCAGCCGTTCGTATACACGGACGACATTGGAGTTCTTCTGCCCGATGGAAACATAAATACAAATGACATCCTGCCCCTTCTGGTTCAGAATGGTATCAATAGCGATGGCGGTCTTGCCTGTACCTCGGTCACCGATGATCAGCTCACGCTGTCCGCGGCCGATCGGGACCATGGAGTCGATACATTTCAGACCGGTCTGCAGCGGGACGTTTACCGGCTGTCTGTCGGCAATGCCCGGAGCTTTGATTTCAATGTCGCGATAAGCGTCAGTCTTGATTTCGCCTCTGCCGTCAATCGGCTGTCCCAGCGCATTGACCACGCGGCCGATGACCGCATTGCCTACGGGAACCTGCATCAGACGGCCCGTTCTCTTTACTACGTCGCCTTCCTTGATGGTTTCCGCATTCCCCAGAAGAACGGCACCTACATTGCTTTCTTCCAGGTTCATGGCCATGCCGTAAACGCCGTTCGGCAGTTCCAGCAATTCACCGGCCATGCAGTTTTCAAGGCCATATACATGGGCGATACCATCGCCGACTTCAAGAACCGTACCTACTTCATCGACATTGAGGTCTACTTTGTAATTTTCAATCTGTTTTTTAATGACAGATGTGATTTCATCTGAACTGATTTTCATATCCTGTAAGTCACCTCAATCTCTTTGCATCATTTGCGAGCGGAGCGCCGCAAGCTGGCGGGCTATGGATCCGTCAATCAGACGGTCTCCCATCCGGACCGTGAATCCGCCTATCAAAGATGCGTCTACTTTCTGTTTCATGATAATTTTGCTTCCCGTGATTTCCGCAAGTTTGGCTTTCAAAGCGTCCACCTGGGATTTGGTCAATGGAAACGCAGAGGTTACCACGGCTTCCTCCATGCCCATCCCATGATGCGCAAGATTGGCATAGACATCCGCCATGGCAGCAAAATCAGCGATGCGGCCTTTGTCGATAACAACATAGCAGAACTGTAAAACTATCGGCTGCACCTTATCTGCAAATAACTTATTTATAGTATCTTTCTTGACATCCTTAGCAAGCAGAGGATGGTTCAGAATCTCCCCGAGCTCTTTGCTTTTCCCTATGGTATCGGCAATGAGGCGGAGATCTTCTTCCGTTTGTTCCAGGCAGTGCTGCTCTGCGGCAATTTCATAGATGGCTCGTCCGTACTTCTTTGCAAGGATTACGTTCTTATCCATGATTACTTACCTGCCTGCCCGGCATCCAGTCTTGCGATGCTTTCTGCTATGAGCCGGTCATTCGTATCCGGCGTCATATTTTTGCTGATGATCTTCGATGCAATATCACAGGAAAGAGCGGCCACCTGCGTCTTCAGATCCTCTAGGGCATCCTTGCGTTCCCTTTCGATCTGTTTAGCAGCCTGGACTTTTTCCCTCTCAATAGCCGCATGGGCCTCATCGATCTGCGCCTGGGCCTGTACCTTGGCCTCTTTTACGGCCTTGTCCACGATCCCCTGTGCGGCGACCTGGGCATTGGCAAGTTCCGCTTCCAGATCGGATTTGAGCTTGGCCGCCTCCGCGCTGGACCGGGCCGCGCTGTCCAGGTCATTCCGGATCTTGTTCCTGCGGTCATCCATGACCTTCAGCACCGGCTTATAGCAGAAATGTGCCAAAACGGCAACGAGAATGATAAAGTTGAGGATTGAAATCAGCAGCGTACCATTTAATTCTACCAATGAAATCCCCTCCTTAGGCTAACAATGAATTGGAATTAGCCGAGGAAAGGATTGGCGAATACGAGGACGAGAGAAATAACGATAGCGATAATCGGAATAGATTCTATCAAGCCGATGCCGACGAGCATGGAAGTGAAGAGCTGCCCCTGGATTTCCGGCTGGCGGGTCATGCCGTCGATAACGTGGGATGCCAATTTAGAATCACCAAATGCTGCTGCAAATGCGGCAACTGCCGCAATCAGCGCAGATGCGATAAGGGAATACTGAACAACAATAGTCTGATCCATGGTAATAATTCCTCCTAAGAATATAATGTCCCGGTTTTTCCGGATATAATGGTACCGTTTTTACGGGCGGCGCCCGGCATTTTACGGAGTGCCGCTCCCACTCACCTGCACACCTTCACTTATTCCACACTTTCCTTGAGATAAATGGACGTCAGCGTAGTGAAAATGTATGCCTGGATCAATCCGACCACAAGGCTGAATACGACCCAGAGCAAAGGTACAAGCACAGGTGCCAGCGCGTAGAGGATTTCCAGCAGAATTTCCCCTGCTAAAATATTACCGAACAGACGCATCGCCAGAGTTACCGGACGGGAAAGTTCTTCCACGATATTGATGATGACGAACGGCGGCATCGGTTCAAAGAAATGTTTCAGCCATTTGCCGAATCCCCTGTTCCTGATATAAACGAAATGAATACATAATGTACCGGTCAGCGCCAGCCCCAAGGTTGTATTCACATCATTTGTCGGAGACGCTGTCAGATGGGCTGTCGGCAGAAGTCCTATTTCATTGGCCACAAAGATGAACAGAAAAAGTGTCAACAGGAAATAAACAACCTTTTTATAATGCGATCCCATATTCCTTTCAAACTGGGAGCATAGCGGCTCAATGACCATTTCCACCGCGTTCTGGATACCGTTTGGAACGAGCGAACGCCCCCGGCTCGCAGCAAAGACGATAATAAATACTATAAGGGCAGTAAGCCATTGTGTAAAAATCGTATCCAGATTGACCGACATTCCGAAAAGCTGTGCAACCACATGTGTACCTGTATGAAAATGCATAGTCTCACCCCCTCTCTTTTTTGGACGTCAGGAAAATATTATTCTTATTCCACACTATTGCCTTGCCCAGATAGTAGCAGGGAACAGTGACAATAAGCCCGCCAGGAAGCCAAGAATGGAAAGCGGTGTCCATAAAACCACCGCCGCCGCCAGCCCCGCTTCCACAAAAAGCCGGGAGCCTGCAAGCGCGGCGCCCATCTGGCCTATGTAGGCCGCGTCCCGCTTTTCTTTCTCCCAGTGGATGTAACGCTGTTTCATGTACAAGAAAAAAAGAATATGAAATACGACGCCGGCGGCAAATCCTGCCGCTACAGTCCATTCCCACTTCAAAAACGCGGCGGCCGCGCCGACAGCGCCTATGGCTGCCAGACGGCTGACCATTCTATCCGCAAAAGCAGGGAATACCGTATCATACTTCATTTCTTACTTTCCTATCATTTTTCTAATTATGGCCCACAATCCGGATATGGCGCCCAAAAGGGATAACCCGATAAGGCCGAAAGGATACGTCCCCAAGTATTCATCACACTTAAGTCCGCCCCAGATACCGAGGCCGATACAGGAAAGAAGGGTCATGCCCGCTCCGCCTGCCACAGCGATACTGCGCATCGGATTGAACTCTTTTCCTTTATCTCCCTGTTCCCCGGCATTCTTCATGGCCATCTCCGGCATGTGCATATCATGAAAAACTGCACGCAAAATACGTACAGCTCTACCCATACAAAGTTATTGTAACATATGCGGATTTACTTAGCTATAAATTTAGACGGTTTTTTATGAGAAATCCCCTCCGCATACAAAAGCGTCTCCACGATGCGCCCGGCGGATCTGCCGTCACCGTAAGGATTCACTGCTTCCGCCATCGCATGATATGCCGCCTCATCGGTCAGCAGCCGGTATGCCGTCTGATAAATCTTCTCTTCCCCGGTGCCTACCAGTTTTACCGTCCCCGCCTCTACCGCTTCGGGGCGCTCTGTCGTATCGCGAAGGACAAGGACGGGTTTCCCCAGACTCGGCGCTTCCTCCTGTATGCCGCCTGAATCGGTCAGCACAAGGGCGGACCGCGCCATCAGATTCGTGAAAGGCTCATACTCCATCGGTTCCACAAGATGGATGCCCGCCGCGCCGTCCAGCTCTTCCTCCACCGCTTCACGGACAAGAGGATTCCGATGGACAGGAAATACCACTTCCGTATCCGGTACGGTTTCCACCAGCCGGCGGAGCGCACGGTACACATGATGCATGGGCGCGCCCAAATTTTCACGGCGGTGGGTGGTCACAAGGATGACGCGCTTGTGTTCTTCAATCGCCTGTATTTCTTCATCTTCAAAAGTATAATCTTTCTTTACCGTCGAAAGGAGCGCATCAATGACGGTATTCCCCACGACAAAAATATTTTCATCCTTTTTATTTTCACGGAGCAGATTTCCCCGCGCTGTTTCTGTCGGGGCAAAATGAAGACTGGCCAGGACGCCCGTAAGCTGGCGGTTCGCCTCTTCAGGAAAAGGGGACGCCAGATCTCCCGTGCGCAGCCCCGCTTCTACATGTCCGACTTTGATCTGCTTGTAAAAAGCGGCAAGCGACGCGGTAAATGTCGTCGTTGTATCCCCATGGACAAGGACATAGTCCGGTTTTTCCTTTTCCAGTACTTCTTCCAGTCCGCGAAGGACGCGGGAAGTGATGTCATACAGGGACTGTCCGCTCCTCATGATATCCAGATCGTAATCGACGGGCAGCTTGAAAAGATCCACCACCTGATCGAGCATTTCCCGATGCTGCGCCGTGAGGCAGACCTTTGTTTCTATTTCGGGATGCGCCAGAAGCGACTGCACGACAGGAGCCATCTTTATCGCTTCAGGCCGCGTGCCGAAAACCGTCATTACTTTCACAGGACTACTCCTTTTCATAAAACAAGCTGATACAATAAAATATTTCTGCCAATTCTTTTTTATTTCTCATCCTTTTCCGACGGCGGAAGAATGACCTCTCTCATGACGCCGAGTTTCTTCGCCCAGAAAATAAACACCCCGAGTGCGAGAAGGATCACCGCCACACCGAGAAATGGATTCAGCCTCACCACAAGGAGCGCCGCTGCCGAGAAAAAAGCGGTCAGCGCGTACATCACCAGCACCACCTGTTTCTGCGACAGGCCTGCCGCCAGAAGACGGTGGTGGAGATGATTCTTGTCCGGTGAAAAAATCGGCACCCCTGACTGCCTGCGCCGCACGATAGCAAGTACCGTATCGGTAATGGGCACGGCCAGCGCCACCAAAGGCACGATAAGGACTGCGGCAGCCGCCGTCTTCATAGATCCCATGACCGACACCGCGGCAATCACATACCCGAGGAACATGGATCCCGTATCGCCCATGAAAATTTTAGCCGGATTGAAATTATACTGCAGAAAGCCGAGGCACGCCCCCGTCATGGCCACCATAGCGGCAGCCGATACCCACTGCCCCATTTGGAATGCGAGAAGGGCAATGGCAATAGACGCTATTGTGGCGATCCCCGCAGCAAGCCCGTCAAGGCCGTCAATAAGATTAACCGTATTGATAAATCCGATGATCCAGAAAATAGTAAGCGGTATGGAAATAAAGAGAGGAAATTCAATGATCCCCATATAGGGAAGATCGATCCAGTCAATATTTACATCAAAGAATATCACAAGCACGGCGGCGGATAAGATCTGCCCGAGAAGTTTCACCTTGGCGGGAAGAGATACGATATCATCTGCAATCCCCACGAGAACAAGACAGGTCGCGCCGATCATAATCCCTGTCATTTCATAAGTAAAGCCCACCGTAAGAATGACGGATACCATAAACCCTGCGTATATGGCAAGCCCGCCCAAACGGGGTACCAGTCCGTGATGCACCTTCCGTGCGTCCGGCTTATCCACGGCGCCGATCTGCACCGCGAAATTTTTTACGGCCGGCGTGAGAATAAACGTCACGGCAAGCGCGGCAAGGAACGTGAACGCGTAAGCGAACAACGAACCACCTCCCCTTTCTATGTATATGGTTATTTTAGCACAACTGATGAAATATTGTTGCCCGCCTGCGGCCTCGAAATAAAGCGGAGCCCAAAAAAGCGGGAACCGCAAAAGAAAGGCACACGAAACGGAGCACAGCATTTCCGGATCCCGCGCAGCAAAAAACCTCACGGCTGTTTGATCGAAATCATTCCGCCATGAGGCTTTTCATTTTTACTGTTTCGCGCGAATAACGACGCAGCGGTACGGCGCTTCTCCGTCGCTTTCTGTAGACACCGCGCCGTCACTCTGGAGCGCCAGGTGGATCATGCGGCGGTCGCCTGCCGACATCGGTTCGAGGCGGATTTCTTCCCCTGTACGCTTCACCTTATCCGCCAGGCGGTGCGCCAGCGATTCCAGCGTCTGCCTGCGGCGCTGCCGATAGTCTTCCACATCAAGAAGCACGAAGTAATGGTGGCGGAAATTTTTATTTGCCGCCAGGTTTGTCAGGTACTGGAGCGCGTCCAGCGTCTGACCGTGCTTTCCGATAAGGATGCCCAGACCTTCGCCGTGAAGGTTGAAAAGAATGCGTTCTTCACTCACCATCTTCTCAAGCTGCACATCCATCTTCATTCCTTTGAAAACGTCCGTCAGGAAACGTTTCGCTTCTTCAGCAGCTTCTTCCTGCTCTTCCGCGGAAAACGGAGTTTCCTCACGGCCGCGTTTTTCCTTCTTCACCGTAAGAACTTCTTCCGTATCACCGCCGCCCATGACATTTTCCCCCGGATCCTCCGCAGCGGAAACGGTTTCTTCCTCTCCGTCTGCAGCCGAAGTCATGTCCCCGGCAGTCTCCGCAGCATCTTCCGTTTCCGATCCTGCCGCGCCGACCTCGACAACGGCATCTTTCTTGTTGAACAAACCGAAAAGTCCGCTTGAGGGCTGTTCAATGACACGGATCACTGCTTCTGCGCGGGAAAGCCCCAGCTTCTTCAATCCTTCTTCCACTGCTTCGTCAACGGTTTTTGCGGTAATTTTGACAGTTTTCATAGTTATCCCTCCGCTTTCCCGGAACTATCCCCAGCCTCTGCCGTCTTTTCATTTTCAGCAGAAGCCGTTTTTTCTTTTTCATCACCGGCCTTCGGTGCTTTATCGGCTGCCGGTTTCTTTGCTACCTTTTTAATAATTTTTCTGCGGATAATCTTTTTCCTCTTTGTCTTAGCCACAGCCTCTTCATCGGCATGGACAGTGACTACGCCTTTTTTCGAAGGCCCGTTTATCATTTCCCTTCCCTTTTCCCCGCGGAACATGATAAGCTGCTGGAAAAACTGGTAAATATTGCTCACCACCCAGTAAATCACCAAACCGCTCGGAAAATGAAGAGACATCCAGCCGATCATAAGAGGCATCATCAAAAGCATCGTCTTTTGGTTGCCCGGCGCGTCTTTCGGCGTCGTCTGCCAGGAAACAAGGAACGTGGACGCGGCGGAAAGAACAGGCAGGATGTACGTGCCGTCTTCCGCTGCCAGACTTTCAATCCAGAGGAAACCCGCGTGGAGAGGGTCATAGTTGAATCCCTGTATCGCATAGTACATCGCGATAAGGAAAGGCATCTGTATGAGCAAGGGCAGGCATCCCGCCATGGGGGACGCATTATGCTCTTTGTACAGACGCCCCATTTCCTGCCGCATCATGGCAGGGTCATTTCTGTACTTTTTCTGGATTTTCTGGATCTCCGGCTGTATTGCCTGCATCGCTTTCATGGAACGGATCTGTTTCACCGCGAGGGGAAGCAGCAGCGTCTTAATGAGTATCGTCAAAACGACGATAGCGATGACGTAATTGGGAAATCCAAGACCGGAAGTAAATTCATAACAAATCTGCAGGCCGATGCGCATCAGATCGGCAATCATGCCTACAATAGCCGAGAGTACGGGAATCTGGAAATCAGATCCGCCTCCGCCAAAGCCAAGATTCATAATTTCTCCTTATACGGCCTCTATTTCAGCCGCCTAAATGTTCCCGCTTTCTGAATTTCAAAAGCAGGATGAGACAGGAATGCAGAAACTCTGCTAAATTCATGGCGTGACAAGATAACAAAACGCGAAAGATAAACGAAAGATAAAAAAGCGGCGCCTTATCAAAAGCGCCGTACATTGCCTATCGGAAAAGCTTTATGGAACAGGGTCATAACCGCCCTTATGGAAAGGATGGCACTTCAAGATCCGTTTTAACGCGAGCCATCCGCCTTTCAGCGCGCCATATTTCTCCACCGCTTCCAGCGCGTAAGTGCTGCAGGTGGGAGTGAAACGGCAGCATGGCGGTTTCAGAGGAGAAACATATTTCCTGTAAAATCGAATAAGAACAATCAGCACCGTCTTCATCATGCCCCCTCCAGCATGCCCGCTTTACGCCACAGCGCAAGCAAAGCCTTTTCCGCCTCGCTATATGTCGCTGTCGTCAGAAAAGCGGCGGCAAGCAATATGGCTTCATAATGGGAAGAAAGTTCATGACGATGGAGGCGGTAAACCTCTTTCATCAGGCGCCTTGCCCGGTTGCGCGCCACGGCATTGCCGATGCGCTTCGTCGTCACAAACCCGATCCGGACAGGTTCCCGTTTCGTCCTGACCACGTACATAAGCCCCGCGCGGTTGCTGAAACGCCGGCCGGCCGAGTATATACGCCGGTAATCCCTGTTTTGCCGAATACGGAAATCGCGGTGAAGCGGGTACTTCTTCTCCTGCTTCGATTCTGACTCAGGCACTTAATACCTTTCTGCCCTTGGCTCTTCTTCTTTTCAGAACAATACGGCCGGCTTTCGTCTTCATACGGGCGCGGAATCCGTGGGTATGTTTCCTCCAGTGGTTATTAGGCTGGAATGTCATTTTTGCCATCAGTGAACACCTCCTTACTGCGTCCTGTGTATTCACACACCATAACATGCTAATTATAGCTAAACAGCTATCAGATGTCAAACGAAAACACTTCACACACTCCGCTTTTCACGAAGAAATCAGTACCGCATTATGACGCCTTATCGTTCCCCTCATTATGACACTCTCTCCTTCAATCGTCATTCTGAACGGTGGCAAAAATGCCTTGTGGGAAAAACGGGAAACGGGATGGTGACACGGAGTGAAGAATCTATTACCTCACTTTCCCCTCTTGATTCCTGATAAAGAAAAAAGGAAACGGTCTCCCGTCTCCCTTATTTGCCTTTCCGCATCACCTATTGCAGTGCGGACCTCTGCAAGCTTCCTGGTCATCACCGCTTCTCTCCGGAACACCGCAGACTCCCCGCTCACCGTTTTCTCCGATGGGACAGAGCTGTACGTTTTCATCCTGCGGCGGATTATCTCCGCCATCATACGCGGCAAAACCGCCAACTACCCCGCCTGCAATCAGTGCCACGGCAAGTATTGTTTTCTTCCACATAAGAACACCTTCTTTCAAAGCTAAAGCTTATTTATATATTTATATGTATCTATTATAACATACCCTGTATAGTGCCTTATTGACAGAGAACGGAAAAACGCCATCTGAAGCGAATGTGAAGGATCTGCTGCCGTGATGAGGGGGTGGTCAGGCGTCATCCTGAACAAATGTGAAGGATCTATACCCGTGATGAGGAAAACGGTAAGCTGTCATTCAGAGCGCAGCGAAGAATCTGCTGCTGTGATGAGGGAAGAAAAGCAAGGATTATATAAATTTATTACAGCCATTCTTTTGATAAATCTTTCCATTCAAGATTTATACTGTTTATCAAAACTTCTTTTTTATTTCGAGAAAATCCTTTTATGCTTTTTTCCCGATGAATAGCATCTTTTATATTACTTATCGTTTCATAATATACAAGATAATAAACGTGATATCTTTTAGTGAAACTATCATTGATTCCCATGCGATGTTCATATAAACGACGTTGCAAATTATTTGTGACACCTGTATAAAGGATGGTTTTATTATAATTGGTAAGAATGTAAACATAACCCATAGAAGTACCTCCTATATAAGATTATATACAAATATGTGGCAGTAGGTAATAAATGAAAAGCAACACTAACAGTAAGACGTCATAATGAGGGAAACGGCTAATCGTCATCTGAAGCAAACGTGAAGGATCTGTTGCCGTAGTGAGGAAGCCGGTAAAGTGTCATTCGGAGCAATAGATTCTTCACTCTGTGCCACTATCCCGTTTCCCATCTTTCCCTCAAGGCTTTCTTGACTCCGTTCAGAATGACAGCGGACGGCAAGGCGTCATCCTGAGCGGCAGCGAAGGATCTATTACCGTCCGCTTATCCCCGCTTACATAAAAATACGGTACCCATCACATCTGACGAGTACCGCATTTTATTTCTTATACTATTTCCTTATCCTTGTCTTTGCTTGCCGGCTTACGCTTCCGGGGAAATATGAGAACCGTACACATCACGGTAATCACCCTTTTCTTTATTGCTTTCATTATTGACACGGACGCGTTCCACCTTATTTCTGTCATTATCCTTGCCGGAAATACGGTCGACACGGGTGCGATCCAGATCCTTTATCCGATTGATTTCAGGATCGAATTCACCGATGGCCTTTGCCATGTCGCTGTCAATGGGTGCGCCGTTCTGCAGGGCACGGTAAATAATGGCCGCAAATTCATAACGGGTCATGGTACGGTCACCCTTGAACTCTCCATCCGGATACCCTTCCAAAAGACCTCTGTCTGCCAATGATTTCACATAAGAATATGCCCAGTGGTCTTTCGGCACATCGGGGAAATTAACATCCTTCATTACCGATGCTCCCGACTGCATGGCTCCGCGCATGGCTTTAATCTCAGCACTCTGCGCCTTGACAATCGCTTTCAAGTCCTCCACTTCCTTGGCCAAAGCCACCCGTGATGTGGATACATGGTTGCCCTGTCCCAGCTTCACGCTGACTCCGGCATTCACCATGTTTTCTCCTCCCCCGAAGGAGCCTCCCACGCTGAACATGGTGTCTTCATTGGGACGGTAGAATGCTCCTACCGCTACCGCATGGGCGTCTTTGTAGTTGCCGTAGCCGGCTGCCACATCCCACTTGTCATCCGGGTCGAAGTCCAGCGGGTGGAGGGCTGCCAATGCTGCCGCTCCTGCTCCTACTCTGTCCATCCGGTCTCCCAGTTCATTGACGGCTCCTCCTATGTTGTTGATTGTCTGGTTTGTTTTCCACAGCTGCCCCCCGTTGACGGCGTCAGTGCTGTTTGCGCTGATGTCTCCGGCTGCTACGTTGGTGATTTTCTTGTTCCCTGCGTTGATGCCGCTGTTGTCGATTTTCACGTTCCCCACGGTCAGGGTGTTGGTGGTCACACTGTTCAATCCTTTCAGGTCTTTGGCCATGCGGACTTTCAGGTTGTTATTGCCGTCGGATACGACGCCGAGGTTGTCTTCTGTGGTCAGTTTGTTTGTGTCTGTAATGCCTCCGACGACGTTCACCTGTTCGTTCAGTTTCTTCTTGATGACG
>OJAL01000694.1_pt1 | contig 22149 bp, 22 predicted proteins | sample 1589301 | NCBI WGS metagenome assembly OJAL01 (sample SAMN03283261) | human gut metagenome | biome: human-associated habitat; material: feces | host: Homo sapiens | place: USA | collected 2013
TGCCAATTACCGGATTTGCAAACGGTGTGGCCGCGCCCGCCATAGAGTTCCAGAAAGAAGGACAGGTTTTCGGAATTGGCTGCAAGATCTTTACGATTGCCGGGCCGGTCATTTTATACGGAATATTTTCAAGCTGGGTGCTTGGATTGATCTATTGGGTATTAAAATGGTGGGGAATGGTATAAGGTCTTTTTCGTGCGGGTCTGGAAGAAGAAAAATGTCCTCCCAGACCCGAAATATTGTGATTTTCGGGTCTGAGAGAGGAAAAACGCTGTTCCAGACCCGAGAAGTGGACGAAAAGAAGGAAAAAGAAGAGAAAAAAGAAGCCACCCGGGTCTGAGAGAAGAAAAACGTTCTCCCAGACCCGTATTAGCATGAATGGCGGGTCTGAGAGAGAAAAAACACCCTCCCAGACCCGCGCTGGACGAAAAGCAGGAAGTGACAGTGGAAGAGGGATGTACGGATTCAGACCGCGGAATCCAGAAAATAGTAGGAAATCAGATGCTCAATTATGCCGGCGCTTAAGGGATATGCTTTGGTCTCGTACGTGGTGATTAGATGAACGGATGGAATGATGCCGTTTGCGGCATAGAGAGAAAGTTTCGAGCCGGCGTTTTTGGCGTAGGCGGGATCATCCATCAAGCCAAAATGCTCCCAGTAGTAGAGAGCGCCGGTTCCGGGATGGCGTATGGTGAAATCCGGAAACAGAGTGACGCCGCCAAGGGAGAGCGCACATTCGTAGCGATAAGGAATGGCGTTTAGGTGGAGCAGCATGGCAATCATGGCTTCCGATTTGGAACGAACTCTCTCGCCGGAGACGGTTTTGTGAAGCAGCTGCTCGGGATGGAGCGGATTGCGTTCGTAGGAAGCGGCAGACCATTCGACAGCGGAACGAGTCGAAATATCCGAGATATCTGAAACATTCGAGACGTCCGGAATATTTTTTGAGGTGGAAAAATAAGAATGAAGCAGATTTTCACAGGCGGGATCAGAGAGAAGATGTGGATCATCGGAAGAGAGGCTGCCCGCGGGGGAGTATTTTAAATAGGCAGTGATTGCTGCCTGCTCCTGCAAGAGCATTTGCTCCTGTTGCTGCAGATACTTTTTCAGCGCAAGCTGTTCGGCAAGAGCGCGGTTCGCTTTCGGAATATAGGTCTTGGAGTGACCGTCGCCCTGATACCATTTGACGGTGGTTCCGTTGCGGGAGCAAATGAGTTTTCCGGGAGGAAGCTTCTGAAGCTGGTTCTGGATGGTACGAAGTTCCTGCCCGTTGCGGTCGCGGGCAGTGAGGATTTGTGAGTGTAAAGGTGTCATGGTATTCTCCTGTTCTATAGATGGTGTGTGTTAAGAGGATCTGGTATACTTTTATGTGCTAAAAATGCCAGTTGCCGTTTTAAGTGTAGACGGGAAAGGAACTTCGGATGCGCAGAAAACAGCGCAAAAAGAGGATATACTGTTTTTTATCAAACCATACTACAAACGAAAAGTAAAGCGAAGGAACGAAAAAGATACCATCTCATATTAAGCCGGGAAGCACCGCATTCTGCCGCCTCCACAGCTTGACATGCGGTTCACTCCGGTTGTAAGATAAGAAACAATGAGTATGAAAAAGAACTGCGGGGAAAAGTAAATGTCAGTCACAAAACAATTTGCCAGGTATGTCACACAGAATATATTCGGAATGTTAGGTATCTCCTGTTATATCATCGCTGATACCTTTTTTATTGCGAAGGCGGCGGGAACGGACGGAATCACGGTCTTAAATCTGGTGCTGCCGATCTATAATCTGATTTTTGCCATCGGTTCGATGATCGGCGTCGGTTCTGCGACGCGCTTTACGATCTTAAGGGCGCAGGGCGAGGAGCGGGCGCACGGCTATTTTTCCAATGCCATCTGCTTTGTGTGGATGATTGGAATTTTGTTTACACTTGCGGGCGTTTTTATCCCGGATAAAATCATCGCGCTGATGGGCGGCGATGCGGGAATTGTGGCGCTTGGAACCGGGTATACGAGGATTTTTCTGTTGTTTACGCCGTTTTTCATGATGAACTACGTCATCATGGCATTTGTGCGCAACGATAACCAGCCGTCCTTAGCGATGGCAGGAACCCTCGCGGGAAGTTTTTCCAACATCCTGTTTGACTATATTTTTATGTTTCCGCTCGGCATGGGGTTAGAGGGAGCGGCGCTCGCTACGGCGGCATCACCGATCATCAGCATTCTGATCTGCAGCGCGCATTTCTTTGGAAAAAAGAATACTGTGCGGTTCCGGCTGCACGCGCCGTCCATCGCCCAGTTATTCGGGGCGTGTCAGCTTGGCGTCCCGGCATTTGTGGGGGAGATTTCTTCCGGAGTCATCACGACCGTGTTCAATTTCCTGATTCTCGGTCTTGTGGGAAATATCGGTGTGGCGGCTTACGGAGTGATCGCGAACTTTGCGCTTGTGGCAATGGCAATCTTTAATGGAGTGTCACAGGGAGCGCAGCCGATCGTGAGTGACTGCTACGGAAAAGGAGATGTGAAATCTGTCCGGAAAATACGAAATCTCGGACTTGTCACGGCTTTGGGCATCGCGGTAGTGCTCGTCGGAGCCGTCTATGGATTTACGGATTCTCTGGTAAGCCTGTTTAACAGTGAACATTCTGCGGAACTGGCAGAGTATGCTCACACGGGAATGCGTCTTTACTTCATCGGCTTCCTGTTTGCCGGAATCAATATTGTGGGGGCGGGATTTTTAAGCGCGACAGAACGTGCGCGGGAATCGTTTGTGACATCGATCATGAGAGGATTTGTCTGCATTATCGGCTGCTCGCTACTTTTTGCCGCAGTATTTGGCATCAATGGCGTGTGGCTGTCGTTCCCGGCATCCGAGCTTCTCACAGCCATCGTGATGGCTGTGGTGCTCGTGCGGGATAACCGCAGACTTTAGATAAAACCGAAATGTTCCAGCGCAAGGCGGATGCCGTCTTCGCTGGCACATTTTGTTACATAGGACACCTTGTCAAAAAGCGTGGCAGGAGAGGCGTTGCCCATGGCGACACTGTTTGTCAAAGCAGTGAGCATGGGAAGGTCGTTGTTGCTGTCGCCGAAGGCATAGGCGTCCTTTTTGTCTATCCGGTAATAATCAAGCACATAGTTAAGACCGGTGGCTTTGGAGTAGCCGAGCGGAACGAATTCGCGGAAATTGCCGCCCCGGTCAATGCACTCAAAATAGCGGTCGCTTGTGGTACGGAAACCGGCAAGCTGCTCGGGGTGCTCAAACCATAGGACAAACTTATCACAGAAAAAATTAGGATTCTCAAGGTGCTCCGGCATCTCATAGCCGCGTTCTTCAAACGCCTCATACTGCCGTCTGGCATCCGGGTGCCGGAGCGGTCTTGCCAGATCAAAAGCAACCTCTTTCCTGGATTCAAACAGGATATCGATATCCCACTCCCTGGCTGCGAGAAGCAGCTTCATTACGGTCTCGTGCGTCTGTGCGACATGAAGGATTTCGGCACCGTCGCAGTAGATATCTGTGCCGCAGCCGCAGACAAAGCCGTCAAAACCCACATCACGGAAACGCTGTTCCACATTCTGAAAACAGCGCCCGGTATTGATGAACATCAGATTCCCGTTTGCCCGCGCCGCCCGTATAGCATAGACGGCACTTTCCGGAATCGAACCGTCAATCTCGGAAGTCAGTGTTCCGTCGATATCAAAAAAAGCAATTTTCTTCATGAATAATCTCCAATGTAACAGATCTATAGAAACGGAAGTATTGTAATACTTTTTACCTAATCTGTCAAAGGATGTGCGCTCTGTCCACCGTGAAACACAGATATTTAACGGTTCCGTCACATAACCGTCACATTACATTCAGCTACCCATTAGAAAGCGATGCTATCCTTACCGTGAAACATGAGAGAGGATGAAATGCCGGAAGGGAAAGGATGAAACAATGAAAATAGCGTGGGTACACAAACTCCTGGGAAAATATTCCAAAAAATTTTACGGAATACTTGCCGGGATTCTGACTGCCGCAGTTGCGGGAAGCGGAGTCGGCTATCATGTGATAGCAGCTTCGGGCACAGCGGATCAGACGGAGGAGGACACACAGATAGATGAGACAGACGAAGACGGCAGCTTTTCCGGGACAGGAACCACACAGGTGAAAACGGAGAGCCAGCTTCCTGATTTTTCTGTGAATGCGGTGACCATGACGGTGGAAGAAGTCTACGTGGAAGCGGGAAGCACTGTGGCGGAGGGCGACGCCTTATTCAAGATCGACGACGAGAGCATGGCGGATGCAAAAGCGTACTACGAGGATGCCATTTCGGATGCGGAAACGGCACTGCAATCCGCACAGATCAATTTTGAGAGCGGCGTGCTGGAGGCGGAAAGCGAGCTTTCCTCCACAAAACTTGCAGCGGACACCGCGCAGGATACTTATGATGCGGCAGTCAGCGAGCTGTCGGTAAAGACCAGCGAGGCGCAGGAAGCGTACGATGAGGCGGTGGAGGAGATCTCCGATTATCAGGATGCCATCGACAACGGCACCTATTATACACAGGTCGGGATCAATGAAAAACAGGCGGCAGTCGATACGGCGCAGGCGACGCTCACGGAAAAGCAGACGCAGCTTTCTGATGCACAGAGCAGCAGCCAGGCGGCAAAAGAGACATACGCCGCGGATATGGCGAGTCTGAAAACACAGATTGAAGCCGGAGCGTCCTACACGGATCTTGCGGCGCTGGCAGATCAGCTGGCTGCGGACTATACCGCCGTGCAGGAGGCAGCCGACGCCCTGTCGCAGAGCCAGACAGAGGCGGAGAGCGCAAACAGTGCACTGCAGCTAGCCAATCAGACATTCCAGAAAGCGGTTGAGGAATATAACACGAAGGTGACAGAGGCAAATGAGAAAATTGCGGAGCTGACAGATGAGCTGGAGAAACTGAGTGACGCCTGCGACGAGGCAGAGCGCAATGAGACGACAGCGCAGCCGGCGCTTTTGCAGCAGTATGAAGAGGCGGTTCTGGAGGGAAAATATGCAGATACCGAGTATGAAGCTTCGCTGGAAACCTTGCAGAGTGCTGTGGACGAAGCGCAGGATACATTGGATGAGCTGAAGGAACAACAGAGCGCACTCTTAGCGATCGAGGACGGCGTTGTATGTGCGGACCGTGACGGAACGCTTGCATCGGTGACTTACGAGGCGGGAGATACCCTGATTAAAAATACCGCATTTGCAAGCTATTACGATCTGGACACGATTCTGATTTCCGTGGAGGTATCACAGAACGATATTGCAAAACTTGCGGTCGGCGACACCGTGCAGGTACAGATCAGTGGAAGCAGAATGGGAGCAATCGACGGAACCGTCTATTCCATCGCATCGGAAAAAACATCCGGCGGAAGCATGTCCAATGTGACGTATGCGGTCATTGTTGCCGTGGACAATACAGATGGCACACTTACTACTGGCGTACAGGCAACGGTGAAGTTTGAAACACAGGCGACTGGAGCCACAGAAATGGAAGAGACTAAGACCGCAGGAAAAACCGAGACGATCGGAGCGTCTGAGACAGAGGAAGCAGGAGGAAAGACAGAATGAAGAAGAAAAAGCTTTGGCTGGTGACCGGAGTGGCTGCGGCGGCAGTGCTTGCCGCAGGAACCGTCACCTTTGCATATCAGTCGGGAAGTGACAGTGAAGAGCAGACCGTATATAAGGAAGTAACCGTGGAGAAAGGAAATCTGACGGCGGGCGTGACGGAGAGCGGCAGTGTAACGATCGGCACGCTGGATCAGACTCTTGATTTTTCAGAGGATTCTTCCTCTGCAAGCACGCAGAACAACTCGTCCGCGCAGAACAGTGCGGGAGAAAATGCGACGTCGTCCACCAGCACGGCATCGACCCTTGAGGTGGAAACGGTCTATGTTATCGCAGGGCAGTCGGTTGCGGAGGGCGATCCCATCTTAAAGCTTACAGAGGAGAGCGTGGCATCTTATAAAAAAGATCTTGAGGAAGCGGTGACGGAGGCGAAGACAGCCGTCAGCGAGGCGGGCTTAAGTGCAGAAAAGCAAAAAGTATCGGCAAGTTACTCCTACAATCTGAGCACGGCGGAGGGATCTGTTGCACAGGAGACCTACGAAGCTGCCATAAAGCAGCTGCAGGAGGCTGTGGATGACGCGCAGGAAGCGGTGGATACGTCGGCGTCCCTGATCAATTACTATCAGGAGCAGATCGATGCGGGCGTGGACTTAAGCGCATCGCTTACCGAGGAGCAGGAAAATTATGACAAACTGTACACAAAGCTTGTGGCAGCGAAAAACAACTATACCACGAAGTCCATTGAGGCGGAGAAAACGTTGAAAGAAGCAGAACTCTCGGCAAAAAATGCATCCAGTCAGTACAGTGTGGATGTCTCCGGGGCGGACAATGACATTACCGATGCAAAAGATACGCTGTCCGACGCGGAGGAGGCACTTGAGGAATTTGAGACAGCCATCGGGGATGACGGTACGATCTATGCGGAGTATACGGGAACCATTACCGATCTGGAGTACGAGGAAGGGGATACCATCTCTTCCGGCGCAACGGTTGCCACTTTTTCCAATACGGATGCGGTGACGATCACCGTCTCCGTGTCGGAGGAGGACATCACGAATATTGCAGTCGGAGATGTCGTGGAGATCGAGCTGTCTGCCTATGAGGATCAGACGTTTGCGGGGGAGGTGGAGAGCATTGACACTTCATCTTCCAGCGGTTCCTCCACGGTGTCTTACAATGTGACTGCCGCGTTTACCGGGGACATCACTGGAATATACACGGACATGACAGGAAACGTCACATTTATCAGCAGGCAGGTGACGGATGTGCTATATGTATCCAACAAGGCGATCCAGTCGGACGGAACGACATCCTATGTCAAGGTGAAGGATGCGGACGGAACGATCCGCATGGTGGATGTGGAGACGGGATTTTCTGACGGGGTCAACGTGGAAATCACGTCCGGGCTCACGGAAGGTGAAACTGTGCTGATAGAAAGTCAGGTGACAGAATGAAGCCAAAAGAATTATTGAGACTGGTCTGGATCAATATCACACAGAACAAATTTAAGGTGATCATGACCTCGATCGGCATTATCGTTGGTGCGGCCACCATCGTGATGGTCATTGCCATTGGTAAAGGCGGTCAGGCGGACGTGGCAGACCAGTTTAAAAACTTAAATGCCGGTGCGGTGGACATTTCCTATGACGGCGGGACAGATTTTGGCGGCGGAGGAAGCAGCGATGATTCGGATTCCGACATGGCAATGATGGCGCCGGGTGGCGGCGGAGGCTTTGGCGGCGGTTTTGGCGGAGCACCCTCCGGCGATATGGGAGGCGGTTCCTCATCGGGAGGCGAGGCGCCGGGCGGATCACCGGGGGGAGAGATGCCTTCCGGTGACGGCGGCGGTATGCCGGATATGGGAAGCTTTTTCGGCGGACAGAGCGATACGGAAGACCGCATGAATCAGGAAAATATCACGCTGAGCGAGGATGATGTGGATGACATCGAAACATTTGCGTCCGGCATCTCGGCAGCGACCATTTCCTACACCACAAAATCCAGTGTGGATGGCGGAGATCTCGATGAAGCCGATACCTATACCATCGCAGGAGTGAAAAGTAACTACGAGACGATCAGTAACCTCTCCCTCGCGGTCGGAAGCTTTATCACCGACGATGATGATGAGAACAAAGAAAAAGTCTGCGTGCTCGGCGCAAGCGTTGCCGAAGAGATTTTCGGCAGTGCCATTGAGGCATACGGAAGCGTGATCTATATCGACGACCGGCTTTATGTGGTAAACGGTGTGCTGGAAAGCATGGGAACGGTCGCGTCCGGTATCAGCCCGGATGATTCCATTTTTATCCCTTATGCGACCGGTGTGAAATATCTGGTCGGATCATCGGTCAGCCCGACGATCACGGTGCTGGCGGCAGATGTGAATAATGTAGAAGGCGTGATCGAGGAAGTGACAGAAGTGCTTGCCACCAGTTACCCGAACGCTGAGTTCACATTTGAGGATGCAGGAAGCAAGATGGAGGCGGCGGAGGCTTCCAACCAGATTCTGACGATGCTTCTCATTGCGATGGCGGCGATCGTCTTCGTGGTCGGTGGAATCGGCATTATGAACGTATTGTTTGTATCTGTAAAAGAGCGGACCAATGAGATCGGTATCTTAAAAGCGATCGGCTGTTCCAAGCGGGACATTCTGCTGGAGTTCCTCGCGGAGGCGGCGGCAATCAGTCTCATCGGTGGTGTGCTGGGGAATCTGGCATCGCTGGCTGTGGCGCCGATTGTACAGTACCTCGGCGTCCGTGTGGAACTGTCGGCGTCAGCATTTTTGATTGCGCTTGTGTTTGCGGTGGGAACAGGAACGATCTTCGGATTTTATCCGGCTTATAACGCGTCCAATCTGGTTCCAGTGGAGGCACTTGGCGCGGAATAAATAATTGAAAAGAGGTTTGGCATGATAAAGAAGAAAGCGGTGGCGGGCGGCATTGTGGCGCTTGCAGCAGTGCTCGGCGGCGGAGGCATTTTCGCATGGACCCGCAGGACGGCAGACACGGAGACACTGGCGGATAATCAGAAATATGTGTATGCCTATGTGACCAGCATCGAGGGAAATGAATTGACATATATGGAAGTCGATGAATCGGTGGTGGAGGCATATCTTGCAAGCAGCACGGAAGACACTGAGAATGCAGAAAAAGGCGGAGATGGCTCGGGGGTACCTGAAGGAAGTGATGGCTCAGGGGCGCCGGGAGGAAGTGATACCGCAGGAGCGCCAGGAGATGGCTCAGGAGCGCCAGGGGATAGCACGGAGGCGTCTGGAGATGGCTCGGGGGCGTCTGGCAGGATGTCGCAGGGAACTTCCGGAACAAATGATAGCACAGAGATGTCGGACGGGATGCCGCAGGAAGAAAATGGCGACATGCCGGGCGATGCAACATCGGACGGAACAGGAAGTAACGGTGGAGGAGCACCGGGCGGAAATGGCGGCATGAGTGGTAAAAGTGTGACAACATTGATTCCGGTCAGCACGGTGGTGCACACCACGGCAGGTACCGAGACGACGTTTCAGCGGCTGGCGGCTGGCGATCTGCTGAAGCTTCTGATAGTGACCAGCGAAGACGGTGAGGAGGTTATTGTAGAGATATGGATGCAGTGATGGATATGGAGCCGGCGATCTGCGCGGTCACAAAAGCAGAAAGTATAGAAAATACAGACGTAATCACAATGAGAAATATCAACAAATCCTACCGCATGGGAACGCAGTCCCTCCATGTGCTCAAAGATGTGTCGCTGACCGTAAAGCAGGGAGAATATCTTGCCATTTTGGGTCCTTCCGGTTCCGGAAAAAGTACGCTCATGAATATCATCGGGTGCATGGATGTGATGGACAGCGGAAACTATCTGCTGGATGGCGTGGCAATCGAACAGGCGAAAGAAAAGGAACTGGTAAAAATCCGTAATCAGAAAATAGGCTTCATTTTTCAGAAATATCATCTGATTCCGACCTACAACGTGCTGCAGAATATTGTTATGCCGCTTCTGATGCGTGGAATGGGGCTCACAGAGGCTCAGGAGGCGAGTATGGACACGATTGACATGCTCGGGCTTTCACAGCGTATCGGACATAAGCCCAATGAACTTTCCGGCGGACAGCAGCAGCGTGTAGCCATTGCGCGTGCACTGGTCGGAAAACCTGCCATTCTGCTTGCAGATGAGCCGACAGGCGCGCTCGATGTGAACAGTGGAAAAGAGGTATTGAAGCTCTTTGAAAATCTGAATCAGATGGGAAATACCATTGTGATGATTACCCATGATCTGAATGTGGCAAAACATGCAGGGCGTGTGGTAAGGATTGTGGACGGTGAGATCTACGAAAACTGATTCTGGGAGGATGCAGCAGGAAAATGAGGTTATAAAAAATTGATCCAGAGTGGATGCAGCAGAAAATGAGGTTATAAAAAGCGGCATTTGGGGTCGTGGCGGGTCTGGGAGATGCATTTTGCCGTCTGAGACCCGTTTTTGACTATTTCGCGGGTCTGAGAGACATTTTTCGGCATCTGGGACCCGTTTTACCATTTTACATTGGTGTTATGTCGACCATTTTGCTGTTTTGCGGGTCTGGGAGATGCATTTTGCCATCTGAGACCCGTTCCTGACTATTTCGCGGGTCTGAGAACTGCTTTTTTGCGTCCGAGACCCATTTTACTCTTTTATACTGTTGTTATGTCAACTATTCTGTCATTTTGTGGGTCTGAGAGCACGTTTTTGCACGCATAGACCCGAATCCACGGTTTGTAACATAATGTTCGCGGAGGCAAAAGTGAGCATGAAGCAAAGATGGATGCGCATGCTTACGTGCGGCGGACGGATATGTTCCATGCGAACGCGCTTGCATGGAATTGTCGCAATAAGCATATCGCGCCCTGCTTTGATAAGTAATATTATTAGAAATCCCCAAGTGTGTTTGTAATAATATTACACATCACCCAGAAGAGGTCTAGGCTTATTGCGACAATTCCTTTTGCCGGGGTATCGTTGATGTATGATATAATGAATCCTATCGGATTCATATTAGAAGTTTCTGCAGAACTTCGGATGCGCAGAAAGCAGCGCAAAAAGATGATATAATGAATCCTGACGGATTCATATTGTGCGCAGAAAGCAGCGCAAACACAGAATCGCATTTACAGTAATTCATTGACAGTGCAAAGAGAGGAAAGAATGACAAACGAACAGATACGTGATTTTTTAGAGAAACATGCGGAAAAGCAGTTCAAAGATTTTACCAGCAGCCTGATTCCGGGGACAGATTCGATTCTGGGAGTGCGGCTTCCGGTGCTGCGCTCGCTGGCGAAGCAGCTCGCAAAGGAAGACTGGAGAACTTATCTTAAGGAGGCACGCGATGACAGCTACGAGGAGATCATGCTGCAGGGACTTGTGATTGGCTACGTGAAAGCGGAGATGGAGGAGCTTTTGGAATATGCCGCAGCGTTTATTCCGAAAATCCACGACTGGTCAGTCAATGATGGGTTTTGTTCTACATTTAAGATTGCCCGAAAGCACCGGGCAGAGGTGTGGGATTTTTTGATGCAATACCGCGCGTCTAAGAGTGAATTTGAACAGCGGGTTGTGGCAGTGATGCTGATGGATCATTTTCTGGTGCCTGAATATATCGACCGTGTGCTCGCCGTATATAACAGCCTGAAGCATGAGGGCTATTATTGCAAAATGGGAGTTGCATGGGGAATTGCAACTACCTATGCAAAATTTCCGCAGGAGACTCAGGCATTTCTGCTGAAAAATGAACTGGATGATTTTACCTATAATAAGGCAATTCAGAAAATGCTGGAGTCATACCGTGTAAGTGCGGAGGACAAAGAAATGCTGCGTGGTATAAAGCGGAAAGCGACTGGCAGAAAGAATGCCGCCAAGCCCGGGCGGTAAGAATCCTAAAAACCCTAAAAACCTTAAAAAAACTAAAAAACCGAGTCACCTGCTTTAGATGTGAAGCCCATGGAATCCACCCCAACCTGCCACGCCGGAACATGGGAACAGCATATCAGAACACGATGCGAAAATCTCTTGTGAAAATGTGCAGAATAGAAACGGAAAGAATTGCCACGCCGGTTGTCCATATGTTATACTTAACATATGCAGAAACGATGCCGGATTTGGGGTATGATAGTAACGGCGGGCAAAGGCTGTAAAAAATGGTTGCCACAGGAAGTGGCGGATTGGAGGAGCATATGGCAAGGTTTACGTTACCGCGCGATCTGTATCACGGAAAGGGAGCGCTGGAGGCTTTAAAGGACTTTGAGGGAAAGCGCGCGATGATCTGTGTCGGCGGAGGTTCCATGAAGCGTTTTGGATTTCTGGATCGCGCAAAGCAGTATCTGGAAGAAGCAGGAATGGAAGTCTGTCTGTTTGAGGGAATTGAGCCTGATCCATCGGTGGAGACGGTGATGAAAGGTGCCAAGGCAATGGAAGAATTTAAGCCGGACTGGATCGTGGCGATGGGCGGCGGCTCTCCGATTGATGCGGCAAAAGCAATGTGGATCAAGTATGAATATCCGGACATTACATTTGAAGATATGTGCAAGGTATTCGGAATTCCGAAGCTCCGCAAAAAAGCACATTTCTGCGCGATCTCTTCCACATCCGGAACGGCGACGGAGGTGACCGCATTTTCCATTATCACGGATTACGAAAAAGGAATCAAATATCCGATTGCAGATTTTGAGATTACGCCGGATGTGGCGATCGTGGACCCGGAGCTTGCAGAGACAATGCCGCAGAAGCTGGTGGCACATACCGGTATGGATGCGATGACGCATGCCATCGAGGCGTATGTTTCCACGGCGAACTGTGATTTTACCGATCCGCTTGCCCTGCATGCGATCAAGATGATCCAGAGAGATCTTGTGGGCTCTTATAACGGAGACATGGAAAAACGTGATTCCATGCACAATGCACAGTGTCTGGCGGGTATGGCATTTTCCAATGCACTGCTTGGAATCGTTCATTCGATGGCTCACAAGACGGGTGCTGCATTTGCAGATTACGGCGCACATATCATTCACGGTGCAGCAAACGCCATGTATCTGCCGAAGGTCATTGCATTCAACGCCAAGGATGAGACTGCGAAAAAGCGCTACGGCGAGATCGCAGATTTTATGGGACTGGGCGGAGATACGCTGGATGAAAAAGTGGCGCTCCTCATTACATATCTGCGCGGCATGAATGATGATCTTAAGATTCCGCACTGTATCAAGAATTACGGCGCGGACAGCTATCCGACCGAGCAGGGATTTGTGCCGGAGGAAGTATTCTTGGAGAGACTGCCGGAGATTGCAGCAAATGCAATTCTGGATGCCTGCACGGGATCGAATCCGCGTCAGCCGAGCCAGGAGGAGATGGAAAAACTGTTGAAGTGCTGCTACTACGATACAGAGGTAGATTTCTAGAAGAGCATATTTTTAAGACAGCTGAAACATCATCCATAATATGATAAAATACAGCGCGATCGATGACAATAACAGTACGGTCAACGATCACAGAGGTCAGTGATAACACAACCAATGGTCATACGATAAAACAGAGGGTGCACATGCGTGCCGGAAATCCGGCACTCGCATGCACCCTCTGTTTTTGTCTGCCGGCGAAATTTCGTTTTTGACCAGCAGTCCGATCATTTCAAGATCATGCGAAACATTTCTGAACAGTCAAACCAATTTCACGCCCAGCCGCCCCAATTTCCGGACAGTTAAACTATCATCCGGGCAACGAATCATTTTTCGCAATAACGAACCATATTCCCAACAGAAAAAGTCGAACTGCAGTCGGAAAATTTGTGAACAGAAGGAAACGAAAATGATATTTTACCGGTATAATACACGTTTGTGCGCCGCATACTAAGGAAAAGTCTTGCGAAAGGAAGCAGTGATATGGAGATACAGGTCGGGAAGCAGAGCCTCGCGTTTGCGGAGGCTCCTTACATCATAAGCAGTGCGAGTATTGTGGGGAAAAAAGAGGGCGAAGGACCGCTCGGGAACCGCTTCGACGTGGTGGGCGAGGACGACAAGTTCGGACAGAACACCTGGGAGGAGGCGGAGAGTACCCTGCAGAAGGAAGCATTTACGCTGGCGGTCGGAAAAGCAGGCTTGAAAACCGAGGACATCCGTTATCTGTTTTCGGGGGATCTGCTCGGGCAGAACATTGCGACATCCTTCGGGCTCATGGACTATCAGGTGCCGCTGTTCGGACTTTATGGAGCGTGCAGCACCTGTGGCGAAGCGCTCTCATTGGGCGCGATGTGCGTGGCGGCGGGGTATGCGGATTATGTTGTGGCGATGACGTCGAGCCATTTTGCCAGCGCGGAAAAGCAGTTCCGTTTTCCACTGGAATATGCCAACCAGCGCCCGAAATCGGCGACGTGGACGGTCACGGGAAGTGGCGCCTATGTGCTCGGGAAAAAAAGAAGCAAGGCGCGCATCACGGGGATCACGACCGGCAAGATCGTCGATTACGGCATCAAGGATTCGATGAATATGGGAGCGGCTATGGCGCCTGCCGCCAGTGACGTGATCTGCCGCCATCTGTCGGATTTCGGAAGGAACGTGACGGATTACGATAAGATTATTACCGGCGATCTCGGAAAAGTCGGGCAGGAAATTCTCTGGGATCTGACGAGGACTGGAGGGTATGACATCAGCAGCATCCACACCGACTGCGGGATTGAGATCTACGATGCAGACAAACAGGGAACGGGCGCCGGCGGTTCCGGCTGCGGGTGTGCGGCAGTGACGCTCTCGGCACATTTTATGCGGCAGATCGAGGAAGGGAAATGGAAAAGAATCCTGTTTGTCCCGACGGGAGCGCTGCTCTCCACCGTTTCCTTTAATGAGGGAATGACGGTGCCGGGAATTGCGCATGCGGTCGTCATCGAGCATGCGGGATAGAAAGGGGGAAAATGCTATGGATTATGTCAATGCATTCTGGGTTGGCGGGCTGATCTGCGCGCTGGTGCAGATTTTAATGGAAAAAACAAAAATGCTTCCGGGGCGCATCATGGTGCTTCTGGTGTGTCTTGGCACACTGCTTGGAGCGATACAGATCTATGAACCGTTTGTGGAATTTGCGGGGGCAGGTGCCAGCGTGCCGTTGCTCGGATTTGGAAATGTATTGTGGAAGGGCGTGAAAGAGGCGGTGGATCAATATGGCTTTCTTGGAATTTTCATGGGAGGCTTTCAGGCAAGCGCGGTGGGCATATCGGCGGCGTTGGTGTTTGGCTATCTGGCAAGCCTGATTTTCCAGCCGAAAATGAAGAAATAAGTGTTTGCGTATTGGTACATCTGGTAGTAGAATCTTAATCATAAAAAGCGTGATAGGGGGAGACTGCCATGGATGAGAACGCACTGCGCGCGGCCGGAATCGATTATGATGCCGCATTGGCACGGTTTATGGGAAAGCAGGCGATTTATGAAAAATATCTGCGAAAGCTGCCGGAGGATGCACATATGGATGCGGCGTGGGCGGCATTGGAGCAGCAGGATGAAGCGGAGCTGTTGGAGCAGGTGCATGCCATAAAAGGACTGACCGGAACGCTGGGGATTACGGGACTTTTTGAGCAGAGCGCGGCGATTGTTGCGCTCTTACGTGCAGGAACGCGCGAAGGACTGCAGGAGAAAATGACGTCATTAAAACAGGAGTGGGACCGCGTCTGTGAGACAATCCGACAGGCGTAATCCGCCTGCGGATTGCCGGCTCTAAAAGATTCTAGTGAAACGGACAGAAATAGTCCGGATGCCTGGAGATGATCTCGGTGCTTGCATTGAAGCCGTCGTAGATGTGATGGGAAACTACATCCGAGAGCCCCTCATAATCCCGCGAGGAGATACACGACCAGATTTTGATATGGTCGTTGTACAGCCGCAGTAGATTATCGCGGTCGCCCAGATTCAAAAAGGTGCGGAAACGCTCGTACTGTGAGCTCACGCCGGTCAGAAAATCCATGACGGTGCGTTTCCCGGCGAGCTCGTAGAGCGTTGTGTGGAACTCGTTATCGTTAATGATGAAGGCACGCCCGAGTTCCTCGGCGGGCAGATCCTGTTCCAGAAGTCCGCACTGGCGCTGTAACAGCAGACGGATGCGGAATTCCTGGGATTTATCGTACCCTGCGGTCAGATCTCTTAACACTGCCTGCTCTAAGGTCTCCCTCAGATAGAGAATGTCGGAGATCATGTTGAGGTCGATCAGGGAGACGAATGTACCGATGTGCGGGCGGACTTCCAGAAGCCCCTCGCGCTCAAGCATTTTAAAGGCATCCCGTACCGGGGTGCGCGATACATGGAACGCGGCGGCCGTGTCGATCTCGCTGATGGCAGATCCCGGCGGCAGTTCCAGATGAAGAATCTGTTCTTTTAAATCTTTATAAACGGCAACGGATGTGCCGGTATGTCTGGTTCCGTTCATAACATGCTCCTCTGTGGACAATTTGGTGTCCATTCTTACCATTCAAAATGTGAACATATTTCTAATATAAATCCCAATGGAACAAATTACAATCTATTTTTCAAAAGCCTGGGACATGCACCTTACATATGTATACATAGGATCTGGAAAAAACGGGAACGCTGTTTCTTGGGGCAGGATGAAAAACAGTGCAGGACAGTAGACGGAATTCTGGCGGATTTCGATAAAAAGTCCTTCCGGAACTTAAGACGCGCGGAACACGGCGCAAGAAGATGAAACAAGGAAAATCTGCCGGGGAATACCCACTTGTATACAACAGGAGAAAAAGCAGAACCTGCGGAAAAACCGGTGTAAATTGTGAATAATAGACAAAACAGATACAAAAAATTATACAAAACAGAAAAAAAGAAAGATGGATGTTGACGCTTGTATACAAGCATGATATAGTCAAGAAAAAGAAACAAAGAAACGTACATGGAGCAATATCATAGACATGTATACAAGCAAATATTACATGAGCGGAAAGGACCTTCCGCAGAACGGAGGAAACTATGAAATTATCATTTCGCTGGTATGGACCAGATGACAAGGTGACACTGGAGAACATCCGTCAGATCCCGGGAATGCACTCGATCGTAACGGCTGTGTATGACGTTCCGGTCGGAGAGGTGTGGAGCGAGGAGAGCATCGCAGCACTGAAAAAGCAGGTGGAGGATGCCGGACTTCATTTTGAAGTCATTGAGAGTATTCCGGTACATGAGGACATCAAGCTTGGCAAGCCGAGCCGCGACCGCTACATCGAGAACTACTGCGAGAACATCAGACGTGTGGCAAAAGCCGGAGTGAAGTGCATCTGCTACAATTTCATGCCGGTATTTGACTGGACGAGAACACAGCTTGACCACGTGCTGCCGGACGGTTCGACCTCCCTGGTATATTATCAGGAGCAGGTGGATGCTGTGAATCCGCTGCAGAGTGACAGCGATCTGACACTTCCGGGCTGGGATGCAAGCTACACCAGAGAAGAGTTAAAGCAGGTGGTTGCAGAGTACAACGCAATGTCTGAGGATGATCTTTGGAACAATCTGAAGTATTTCCTGGAGAGAGTGATTCCGGTTGCAGCGGAGTGCGACGTCAACATGGCAATCCACGAGGACGATCCGTGCTGGAGCATTTTCGGACTTCCGCGCATCATCACCTGCGAGAAAAACATTGATCGTTTCCTCGGTCTTGTGGATGATCCGCACAACGGCATCACACTGTGCACCGGCTCCCTCGGCTGCTCGAACAAGAACGATGTGGTGAAGATGGCGGCAAAATATGCGGCAATGGGAAGAATTCATTTTGCACATCTGCGCAACGTTGCAGTGCTTGAGAATGGTTTTGAGGAGCGTGCACATCTCTCCAGCTGTGGCTCTCTGGATATGTATGCGATTGTGAAAGCGCTGCATGACAATGGATTTACCGGATATGTGAGACCGGATCACGGAAGAATGATCTGGGGAGAGACCGGAAGACCGGGCTACGGACTCTATGACCGTGCGCTTGGAGCAACCTATATCAACGGATTATTTGAGGCTGTGGAGAAGGCTTCAAAGGAAAAATAAATATCAGAAAAATAGAAATCAGGAGGAAGACGAACATGAAGTTACCATTTCAGATTGATCTGACAGGCAAGGTGGTTGTTGTGACAGGTGCGGGTGGAGTCATCTGCTCCGTGCTTGCGGAGGCAATGGCAATGACCGGCGCAAAGGTAGCGCTGCTCGACTTAAATGAGGATGCGGCAAAAAAGCATGCGGATGACATTACGGCAAAGGGCTATATTGCAAAGGGATACAAGTGCAACGTGCTTGAGAAAGCGAGCGTACAGGCGGCGAGAGACCAGATCGCTGCGGACTTCGGAACCTGCGATATCTTAATCAACGGTGCCGGCGGCAACAACCCGAAAGCGACGACCGACGACGAGTATTTTGTGCCGGAGGATCTCGGACAGATGAAGACATTCTTTGACCTGGATGCGGACGGTGTCTCTTTTGTATTCAGCTTGAACTTCATGGGTACCCTGATTCCGACACAGGTATTTGCGCTTGATATGGTCAACAAAAAAGGTGCGAGCATCATCAATATTTCCTCGATGAACGCTTACACACCGTTGACGAAGATTCCCGCATACTCCGGTGCAAAAGCTGCAATTTCCAACTTTACCGAGTGGCTTGCAGTGCATTTTTCCAAGGTGGGTATCCGCTGCAACGCGATCGCACCGGGATTTTTCTCCACACAGCAGAATGCAAAGCTTCTGTTCAATGAGGATGGGACACCGACAGCCAGAACCGGCAAGATTTTAAACAATACGCCGATGGATCGTTTTGGTGAGGTGGAGGAACTGATCGGTTCCGTCCTGTTCCTGGCATGTGAGGAGGCAAGCGGATTTGTCAATGGCGCATGTATTCCGATCGACGGAGCATTTGCGGCATACTCCGGCGTATAAAAGCTTGCAAAGGAGCCGGAAGAGGCGGCAATACATGAGGTGGAACAATGGGGTATTTTGATTTTCAGAAAAAAAGTGATTGTATCGTGTGCATTGACAGCGACGGCTGTGCGATGGACACGATGGAGGTAAAGCACAGAACCTGCTTCGGACCGCAGTGGATCAAAACATTCGGACTGACGGAGCATGAAGCGGAGTGCATGGAGCTTTGGCTTTCTATCAACCTCTACTCCATCACGCGCGGTATCAACCGGTTTAAGGGACTGGCGCTGGCGCTCGCGGAGGTGGAGAAGAGAGGTCTCGGTAACATCGAGGGACTTGCGGAGTATGAGGCATGGACAAAAGAGGCGAAGGAGCTCTCCAACCCGGCGCTGCTTGCGGTGACGCAGAAGAGTGATAACCCGTGTTTTGAAAAAGCGCTGCTCTGGAGCATCCGCACCAACCGCGCGATCCATGCGCTTCCGGCAGAGGACCGGCCGTTTCCGAATGTGAAGTCTGCGATGGATGCGATGGCAAAACAGGCGGATCTGGCGGCGGTGTCGTCCGCGAACCGGGAGGCGGTCGAGGCGGAATGGGGCAGACATCATCTTGCCGAAGACTGCAGTACGCTTCTGACGCAGGAGGCGGGAACCAAGGCTTTCTGCATCGGTGAATTGAGAAAAATGGGGTATGAGCCCGGGCGGATTCTGATGGTCGGCGATGCACCGGGAGACCGGGACGCGGCAGAGAAAAACGGCGTCCGGTTCTATCCGATTCTGGTCGGACATGAGGGGGAGAGCTGGAAACGTCTTTTAGAGGAAGCGTTTCCAAAACTTCTTGCGGGAAGCTTTGATGCGGAATATCAAAAGGAACTGAATCAGGCATTCGAGCGGAATCTCGGTGTTCATGCCGATTCGGAGTGAGAAAGAGAGGGATATTTTAATATGGTAGATATGAAGGCAAAACCGTTTTACCTGTCCGATGAGGACTGTAAATGGGTGGAAGAGACCATCGCGGGTATGACGACCGAGGAGAAGATCGGTCAGCTTTTTTTCAATATGGGATCCTCCAGAGACGAAGAGTATCTGAAGATGACAGTGGACAAGTACCACATCGGCGGTATCCGCTACAACCCGGCAACCGGTGCCGAGGTGCGTGAGCAGAACCGGATTCTTCAGGAGAACAGCAAGATTCCGCTTATCATTGCGTGCAACACGGAGAATGGCGGCAACGGCGCCTGCACTGACGGAACCATGATCGGCCAGCAGACCAAGATCGGTGCGACAAGAGACGCCAGATACGCGTACGAGCTCGGCCGTATGTCCAACAAAGAGGCGGCGGCGATCGGGTGTAATCTCTCCTTTGCCCCGGTCAGCGACATCCTCTACAACTGGGAGAACCCGGTCATCGGACTGCGCACCTATGGAAACGATGTGGACCGCGTGTGCGAGATGACGAAGGCATATATGGACGGCGCACACACCAATGAGGGATTCTGCTGTGCTGCGAAGCATTTTCCGGGCGACGGACTGGACTTCCGCGACCAGCACGTGGCAGACAGCGTCAATGACATGAGCTGTGAGGAGTGGGATGCAAGCTATGGAAAAGTATACCAGAACCTCATTGACAACGGTCTGGAAGCCATCATGGCAGGACACATTATGCAGCCTGCGTACACCAGACATTTTAACCCGGGAATCAAGGATGAGGACATCATGCCGGCAACCCTTTCGCCGGAGCTGATCGAGGGACTTCTGCGCGGAAAGCTTGGTTTTAATGGTATGGTGCTGACCGATGCTTCCCACATGGTCGGACTGACCTGCTGTATGAAGCGCAGCGAGATGCTTCCGCACACGATTGCAGCCGGTGTCGATATGTTCCTTTTTTTCAATGAGATGGATGAGGATTTTGCAAGCATGATGGCGGGCTATGAGAACGGCATCATCACCGAGGAGCGTTTAAATGACGCCCTGCACCGCATTCTTGCTCTGAAAGCACACATGGGACTGCACAAAAAAGCGAAAAATGAGATCGTTCCTCCGGTGGAGGTGATGGAGCAGGTCGTTGGCTGCGAAGAGCACAAGGCGATGGCAAGAGAAATCTCCGAGAAAGGAATCACTCTCGTAAAATACAAGGACGAGGATGTGCTTCCGATGATCCCGAGCCGTTACAAGCGCATCATGATCGTCTCCGTCAGCGGATTATCCGCGGGCGTGATGGGAACCATGATGGCAAAATATATGGGCGGCGGCAAGAAGAGCCCGGCAGAGCGTCTGCGTGACAAGCTGATCGAGAAGGGCTTTGACGCATTTATCTACGAGAGCCCGCTCGACGCACTTGCAAAGCGTGCAGCAGCAGGAGAAAAAGTGGACATCAATATGTACTTTGCCGGAAAGACGCCGATCAAGGATTTCGTCGAAAATCAGGATCTGATCATCACACTGGTGGACATTGCAGGCGGTTTCCAGCCGGTGGCAAGACCGGGCTTCGGCATGAGCAAGGGCGGCGGAGAGATCCCGTGGTATGTTCATGAACTTCCGGTTATCGTGATCGGATGCGGACAGCCGTTCGTACTGGCAGACATTCCGCAGGCGAGAACGTATATCAACACTTACGACAGCGCGGATCAGACGTTTGATGCGCTCATCGAGAAGCTGATGAGCGGCAGCGACGCATTTATCGGGGAGGACCCGGTGGATGCCTACTGCGGACTGTGGGATACGCACCGGTAGGGGCTTACGCAAAAGGATCAGGATATACAGGCACTTGGGTCGTAATGACCCGGGTGCCTTTTTTAGAGGTAATTTGATTGAGCATATGGATATGAAGTGCTATACTAACAGTGATAAGAAGAGAAGGCTGTTCTTCATATTGTCATAAAGGAGAGCTTGCTTATGATGGCGGATGAAAAAATTAAAAATTCCAGTGAACTCGAGTTTGTTGTATTTTGTATCGAAAATGTAGCGGCAAAACTGGGGATGGATGCAGAGCGTGTGTATCAGGCGTTTGCCGAAAAAAGTGATATTCTAAGTGGTTATATTGTGCCGGAATATGAAGTGCTGCATACACAGAGCCGGGAATATATCGTAGATGATCTTATTGATGTGATGAAAGAAAGGGGCGTGGAAGTATGATTCTCTACCATGGTTCTTTTGGAAAAGACGCGACAGATTATGATCTCGTTATTGGTGGTGTTGCCAATGATAAGGTATTCAATACGTTGGAATTGTTTTTTGATGGATTGATTGATAAGGCGGAGGTTATCAAACGTCTTCGTTATGAAAAACCGAATGTGCAAATTTGTTTCCGCACAGAGAGAGCACTGTCTCTCCTGCATTTTGAAGGGAGTGAAATTGTATGACAGCAAATCCGATTTTACTACAAAAAAAATATAGCCGTGTCATTGCGTGTTTTGCAAAACGGCAGGGAATTTCACTGGATGCGGCATTGGAATTCTTTTATCATTCCGAGGTATATCAACTGATTCGTGATGGCGTATCGGATATGCACTGTATGAGCGATGTGTATCTGGCAGAAGAACTGGAGCAGGAATACGCCGGTAAAATGCCGGATGCCAAGGGTGGAAAATGATTTGCCATTACCGTTTTCATGCGCTTTTCTCTTGCAAGTGCCAGCATAAGCAAAAAACGAGGCAAACCTTTGCGGTTTG
>OJAL01000713.1_pt1 | contig 21679 bp, 15 predicted proteins | sample 1589301 | NCBI WGS metagenome assembly OJAL01 (sample SAMN03283261) | human gut metagenome | biome: human-associated habitat; material: feces | host: Homo sapiens | place: USA | collected 2013
ACCCACGCGCCGTAGCCGTTGCCCGCCGAGAAGTGGACGCCGTCCGGCGCAGCCAGCACCTCTTTCAGGTTCCCCTCGCCGTCGGCCAGCGTCTCCCACAAATCGAGGTAGACACAGCCCTTATCTGCGGCCAGCAGGGCCAGCTGCTCATTCACCGAGCGGATGATGTCCGAGGCAAGGCCCGGCTTTTCCGCTGCGGCCTCGGGGCGGACGGGCGGGATGGACTCAACATAGATGACGCAGTCCTCCCCCAGCGTCTGGCGCAGCACGTCCAGCATCTGGCCGTAGTAAGCGAGGAAGCGGTCTGCCGCACCCACGGTGGTCAGGGTGTTGGTACCCAGCAGGATATACAGTTTTTTGGGCTGAGCAGCGGCCAGCACGTCCAGCGCGACTTCCTCGCCCCGCACACTGCTCTTGACGGCGCTGCGGTTGACGATGGCATCCGGACCGACGCCGGTGTAGCCGCAGATGAGTGCTCCGCCGAGATTGATCTTATAGTCGGAGAAGCCCACCGTCAGGCTGTCACCGAGGAAGGCGGCATCGGAGAAGTAGCTCAAATCGACCTGGCCGCTGGCAGGCTGGCGGATGACGCTGCTGTCGTAGGCTTTGACGCTGTAGGCTCCCGCCGTCTGACGGGCCGGGCCGAACTGCTCGAGGGTCACGGCGGGCGTGCCGTCTGCCGCTGCGTTCTCCCCGCCGCTGACGGCGCTGTCGGTGGTGCTGTCCGCCGCGCCCTGCATGGGCAGCGGAGCCAGAATGTCCTGCGCCGTGCCGTTGGCCGTCACGGTGGGCAGCTCTTCGGGCTGTGCCTGTCCGTGCTCGAGGATGGTCGTGATGGCGAAGCTCACCAGCAGGATGCCGGCCACGGCCCCCGCGAACCGGATGACGCCGCCGGGGCCGCCTCTGCGGCTCCGGCCCGTGCTATGATAATCGTGTGAAATGCCCATAAAGGTGTTCCCGCTTTCGTTTGGTTCTGCTCTTAGTCTGCCCGGGCGTCGGCGGGTTATCCCCGCTTTCCGGCCCGGCAGAGCTGTGCAGTACCTATTTTATCATAATTTTTTTGCCTCTGCAACCAATTAGGACTTGCATACAACAGGCAAAACGGTTACAATAGAAGAAGAGCAGGTTTTTGCACACATTTTTCGAAGTGCTTGCACGACCTGCCAGAATTTTTGTGCGAGTTGCAGTCATCGATTGTTGGCTGTTCCCCCGTCTGTACACTGTGCAGGGTGTAAGGACCACGAAACGGGGACAGCGCGGAGCGGTGCTGCGGCGCACAGGAAGTCCAATTTATCGGTAAATGGTACAAGGAGGTTCTCATGGCCAGGAATGTCATCATCGGCCAGAGCGGCGGCCCTACCGCCGTCATCAATTCCAGTCTCGCAGGCGTCTATAAAGCCGCCTGCAGTCTGGGCGCAGACAAGGTCTACGGCATGAAATACGGCATCGAGGGACTGCTGAAAGAGGAACTCGTGGAGCTGAACGTCCTGCTGGACGACCGGCTCAGCATCGAGCTGCTCAAGCGCACGCCGTCCAGCTATCTGGGCAGCTGCCGCTACAAGCTCCCCGAGCCGGAGGCGGACTCCACGCCCTACGTCAAGCTGTTCGCCCTGTTTGACAAGTACGACATCTGCGCGGTGTTCTACATCGGCGGCAACGACTCGATGGATACCATCGCCAAGCTCAGCCGCTACGGCGCACAGGCAGGCAGTGCGGTGCGTTTTATCGGCGTACCCAAGACCATCGATAATGACCTCTGCCTCACCGACCACACCCCCGGCTACGGCTCTGCGGCCAAGTACATCGCCACCATCCTCAAGGAAGTCATCCGTGACTCCTCCGTCTACGACATCCGCAGCGTGACCGTGGCCGAGATCATGGGCCGTCACGCCGGATGGCTGGCCGGTGCGGCCTGCCTCGCAGGCGGCGACGACAGCGACGGCCCCGACCTCATCCTTCTGCCGGAAGTCCCCTTTGACCAGGACAAGTTCCTCGCCAGAGTGGATGAGCTGCAGCGGGTGAAGCCCAACGTCATCATCGCGGCCAGCGAGGGCGTCAAGAGCGCCGACGGTACCTATCTGTGCGACCTCGTGTCCACGGCAGGCCAGCTGGACGCCTTCGGCCACAAAGCCATCCTCAGCGGCACCAGCCGCTATCTGTCCGACCTCATCCACGACAAGCTGAACTGCAAGAGCCGCGCCATCGAGTTCTCGACGCTGCAGCGCTGCGCCAGCCATCTGGCCAGCCGCACCGACGTCAACGAGGCCTACGCCGTGGGCGGCGCAGCGGCAGCCGCAGCCTTTGCCGGCGAGACGGGCAAAATGATCGCGCTCAAGCGCATTTCCGAGTATCCTTACCAGTGCATCACCGAGGCGGTGGACGTCCAGCAGGTGGCAAACCTCGAAAAGAAGGTGCCGCTGGACTGGATCACCCCCGACGGGATGCAGGTGACGGCGGCATTCGAGGAGTACGCCCGCCCGCTCATCCTCGACGAGGTCACCCCCGTCTACGTCAACGGTACGCCCCGCCACATCTGCCTGTAAGAAAACTCGCTTCTCCCCTTCCCCGCGTCTGTTTTCGTGCTCCTGCACGATTAAAGAAGTTGTTTTCGTAAGCAGGGTACGCCGAATGGCGAGGATTTTTGTCGGCAGACAAGGCGATTTTCCGCAGCAATCCTGACGGATTGCAAGGGAAAGCAACGCAGTATGCAGGCAAAAAGACCGCTCAGACGGTGTGCAATGCTTAGAAAACGGCTTCGTTATAAAGCCGAAACAGAAAAACAAAAAAGGAGAAATCATCATGGGTAAAAATGCAATCGTTGGCCAGTCCGGCGGCCCCACCTCTGTCATCAACGCAAGTCTGGCTGGTGTGTTCGAGAGCTGCAAGAGCCGCGGCGCGGACATCGTCTACGGCATGTGCAACGGCGTCGCCGGCCTGCTGGAGGAGCGGGTCGTGGACCTGTCCACCCTGCTGACCGATGACCTCGACATCGAGCTGCTCAAGCGCACCCCCTCCAGCTTCCTCGGAAGCTGCCGCTACAAGCTGCCCGACTGGCACACCGACGAGGCCTTGTACAAGAAGCTCTTCGCCATCCTCGAAAAGCTGGACATCGGCTGCTTCTTCTACATCGGCGGCAACGACTCGATGGACACCATCGGCAAGCTGGCTGAGTACGGCGAGTGCATCCAGAGCGACATCCGCTTCATGGGCGTGCCCAAGACCATCGACAACGATCTGATGGTCACCGACCACACCCCCGGCTACGGCTCTGCGGCCAAGTACATCGGCGTGGTGATGAAGGAGATCATCCGCGACGCCACCGTCTACGGCACCAAGTATGTCACCGTCGTCGAGATCATGGGCCGCAACGCCGGCTGGCTGACCGCCGCCGCCGCACTGGCCAAGAGCGACGACTGCGAGGGCGTGGACATGATCTGCCTGCCCGAAGTCCCCTTCAATGTGGAGCACTTCATCGAGAAGGTGCGCGTGATGCAGGAGAAGAAGCCCAGCATCGTCATCGCGGTGTCTGAGGGCGTCAAGCTCGAGGATGGCCGCTATGTCTGTGAGCTGGCCGACGATGTCCACGCGGTGGACGCTTTCGGCCACAAGGCCCTGACCGGCACCGCCCGCTATCTGGCCAACGTCGTGGCCCGCAATCTGGACACCAAGACCCGCTGCATCGAGCTTTCCACCCTGCAGCGCTGCGCCGGCCACCTGACCAGCCGCACCGACATCACCGAGGCCTATCAGGTCGGCGGTGCTGCTGTCAAGGCTGCGTTTGAGGGCGTCACCGGCCAGATGGTGGCCCTGAAGCGCATCTCCAACAGCCCCTATCAGTGTACCACTGAGCTGCACCCCATCAGCGAGGTCGCAAATCTCGAGAAGAAGGTGCCGCTGAGCTGGATGAACGAGAATCACACCCAGATGACGGAAGATTTCCTCGCTTACGCACGGCCCCTCATCCAGGCTGAGCTGACCCCGCTCTACATCGCCGGTCTGCCTCACCACATCTACATGAAGCCCCAGAAGTAAGCGTTCTGTTTCGCAAACGTACCTCCGCGCCCCTGCGCCCTGTGTGCAGGGGTGCATTTTTGTACGGAAAAAGCTTTGATTTTACTTGTATTTTACCGGAAACCGTATTATAATACTATCTGCGTCGCTCGCTGTTGAGCGGCGCGTTTTTTCGTGAGTACCATCTGATATTTGAGGAGGCAGAGCATTTTCATGGCACAGAATACCCGGACAGGCGATTTGACCAGCGGCCCCATGCTGCAAAAGATCATCCTGTTTTCCCTGCCGCTGGCTGCATCCAGCATCCTGCAGCTGCTGTTCAACGCAGCCGATGTCGTCGTGGTGGGACGCTTTGCGGGCAGCACGGCGCTGGCCGCTGTCGGCTCCAACGGTGCGCTCATCAACCTGCTGGTCAACCTGTTCGTGGGCCTGTCGCTGGGCGCGAACGTCGTTGCGGCCCGCTGCTTCGGCGCGAAGGACGAGGAGGGCGTCCACAACACCGTCCAGACCTCCGTGGCGCTGGGCCTCGTCAGCGGTTTCTTACTGGCCGTGGTGGGCTTTTTTGCCGCCCGCGTCCTGCTGGAGCTGATGAGCTGCCCGGAGGACGTCATCGGCCTGTCCACCCTCTACCTCAAGATATACTTCATCGGCATGCCCATGACCATGCTGTACAACTTCAGCTCGGCCCTCCTGCGCGCCGTGGGCGACACAAAGCGGCCTCTGTTCTGTCTGGCCGTGGCGGGCCTCATCAATGTGGTGCTGAACCTCGTGTTCGTCATCCTCTTCTCCATGAGCGTGGCGGGCGTCGCTCTGGCCACCATCATCAGCCAGACCGTCTCCGCCTGCATGGTCACGGCCCTGCTGGTGAAGGAGAAAGGCCCGCTCCACCTCGACCTCGGCCATCTGGGCTTCCATGCGGGGGCGCTGGGCCAGATCTTGCGCATCGGCCTGCCTGCCGGTCTGCAGAGCACCGTGTTCAGCCTCTCCAACGTCGTCATCCAGTCGGCGGTCAACTCCTTCGGCTCCATCGTCGTGGCCGGCAACTCTGCCGCTTCCAACCTCGAGGGCTTCGTCTATACCGCCATGAACGCTTTCGCCCAGGCCGCTGTCACCTTCACGAGCCAGAACATGGGCGCCCGCCGGTACGACAATCTGGACCGCGTCATGCGCAACTGCCTGCTCTGCTCCATCGTCACCGGCCTCGTGCTGGGCGGCGGTGCTTCCCTGCTGGGCGAACAGCTGCTCCACTTCTACTCCTCCGATGAGGTCGTGGTGACTGCCGGTCTGGCCCGTATGCACATCATCTGCACCACCTATCTGCTCTGCGGCGGCATGGATGTGCTGGCCAGCTGCCTGCGCGGCCGGGGCTACTCCGTCCTGCCGATGGTGGTCAGCCTCGTGGGCAGCTGCCTGCTCCGCCTCGTCTGGATCGCCACCATCTTCCAGCTGTTCCACACCACCACGATGCTTTACCTCAGCTACCCCGTCAGCTGGATCCTCACCGCACTGGTGCATCTGGCCTGCCTGCTGGTGGTGCGGCATAAGATGAATACCGCCCTCTCAGTCAAAGCCTGACGGCTTTGCCAGCTCTCCCAGAGGGGGAGGTGTCACCGAAGGTGACTGAGAGGGCGCTTGTAAACTTTCTGTGCAAAGCTTGACTTTTGCGGGGAATGGCATATACTATAAATAGTGAAAGTAGAAATTGAACTAGTCATTTGACTCACCAAGAAGAAAACCCCCTCACGGAGTTGCAGCTCCGAAAGGGGGTCTTCTTTTTTAGTGCTTACGGCCCGTGAACCATCCGTCAAGCCACTTGCAGATGTAGTAAGATGCTACATTTGCTGCGACGGACAGAATGAAAGTAGAAATACTAGGCATTTGTCTCACCCCCTTCCCAATAAAATGGGCGGGCAAGGCCGCAAAACAAGTATACCATAAACTTCGACAAAAAGATACAGGAAGCGATGCCACGAGCCGGACTTTCCTACAAGGGGAAGGCTCTGTCTTAGTACAACCTCTCAGTCTGCTCCGCGCCAGCTCTCCCAGAGGGAGAGCCTTAGGCAAAGGAAAGCGTCATCTCTATAACCAAAAAAGCCCCCGGCACGATGCGGAACGTGCCGGGGGCTTTTCGTACAAAGCGGAGGGATGCGGAAACTCTCCGCCTTGGGGGTTGGTTAGTTAGTGGATCAGTTCGCTGTGGTCTGCGCCGCCCACGGTGAGGGTGGCAGAGCTGCCGCTGTGGGTGAGGGTGAAGAGGGTGTCCTCCGTGCCCAGCGACAGCATGGTATCGATGTCCAGCGCCGTCTCGCGGCTCTTAGTGCGGAAGACGAGGGTATCTACGCCCTGCGCTTTCAGTTCTGCCAGATTGCCCAGACAGCCGAAGAGGGTGGCGGTATCAGAATCTGCCGTGACGATGTAGCGGGTAGACTCCTGATGCATCTCATAGGGAGCGCCTATAACTGTCAAAACGATCCTGCCGTTCTGCTCCTCCACAGGTGCAGGTTCCGGAAGTACAAACTTGTATACAGTCCTTGTGGAGCCGCAAGAAGAACATTCATACACTTTTTCGCCCAGCTGGCCGACAGGCGCGGGAGTAGAGGAGACAAGTGTCCATTTATGAGCACAATCAGCGGGCAAGTTGGAGTCGATACGAGTGACTGTACACTCACCGCTGACATTTACATCCAGCTCTTTACCGGCTTTGCCGCCTACATCGCCGTTTGTGCCGATGGCGGCGCCTGGACCGCGATTGAACTCGTTATCGCCCTGGCCGCCTTTTGCAGTCACCTGCGCACCGCCGCCGATCTCGACCTCTACATCACCTTCGCCTCCACCAATGCCGCTTCCACATCCGTTGCCCACGGCATCGACAACACCGCCGAGGATACGAACGGTCGATTTTTCATCGCAGCCAAAGCCGCCGCCAATGCCTGTGACATTAGAGTTACTGCCCTCAGCAGGTATCGCAGTTACCGTGCCGCCAAGGATGGTAACGTCTCCCGAGCCCCTAAAACCGCCGCCAATACCTGCCGCAGTATGCCCTCCATGAGCAGTCACATCCCCGCCGGAAATGGTCACTTCACCTTTTCCGTACATGCCGCCGCCAATGCCTGCACCCATATTGGAACCACTTTCTGCATAGATTTTTCCGTTTGCAATTTCCAGCTTCGAGGTGCTATCATAAGATCCTCCACCAATGCCCGCAGAATTCTGACCACCATACGCCTTCAAAGAGGCGCTTGTATCTTCTGCGGTGATGGTCAGTTTTCCGGTAGAGTACTCATCATCCTTTTCCAAGCCCGCACAAGAATGTCCACCTCTCAAGGTATTGTCCCCCACCAGCTTCAGGGTCGTGTCGCCTGCGCCCTCGACAGACATCGCGGCCTTATAATCATAGGCGTACTGATAGATATTCACGTTTTCGATCGTGACCGTCGTGTCTTTTTTGGTGCAATTATTGATGATCTTGATGATATTCTGTACCGCTTCGTTCGCAACCTTTGTCAACGTGCTGGCAGTGTTGGCCTCATAGGTCATGATGTCCTTGTCGTCATCTTCGTCCTCTGCGGCCTTCTCGACAGGCTTCTGCGTGTCCGGTGTCTTCGGCTCTCCTTCTTCAGGCTCCGGGTCGTCCTTTTCCTGGGCTTCCCCGCTTTTCGCGTCCTCGGGCCAGACGACGAGCTCCGTGCCGGTATTCTCCGCAGGCTCTCCCGGCTCGGCATCCACCACCGGCTTCTGTTTTTCGACCTCGTCCGCCGACCCGTCAGAGTTGGTCCCAGCCGGTTTGTTCGGGTCCGTGCCGCCCTTGATGACCACGTCCGTGTCGTCTTTCACTCCGATGTCATCTTTGTCTTTCGCATCGCCGACACGGACATAGGTGTCGCCCTCTTCCGTAACGGTCACCGTAATATCACCGTTTTCGATATAATAATCCTTTGCCAGTGCCGCCGGGGCTGCCGCCGAAAGTGCCACACTCAGGGCCAGCGCGGCTGCCGCCGCACGCTTCATATTTTTCCGTAACCGCATACTCTTTTTTACCTCCTGAATTTTATTGCGGGGTCTCTGCAATTTTATTCTACCCCCCCCCCCCCTTCGCTTGTCAAGTCCTTTTCATGACATACCAGCGTCGATTCGTGAACAGTATGACTTTTCTGATGTATCCAAAAAAGAACAGCACCGCCTTTCCCGAGAAAAGCGGTGCTGTATCATTTTACAGTTTTTTTGCCAGCAGATACCGGTCATACCCGCCGTACATCTCCCGGCGGCAGACAATCTCAAAGCCGCTGGCCAGGGCGTTGTTGAGGCTGTACTGATTTTCCGGGCTGACGGTGGCCCCGATGCCCACGATGCCCGGGCGGAGCCGGGCCAGCGCCGCTTCCAGCAGCTTCCGCTGCAGACCATTGCCCCGGTAGTCGGGGTGGACGATGGCGCTGTCGGCGTTGGCCCAGCCGTCCCATTCTTCTCGCGGGATGCCCATAAAGGCGGCGTAGTTGTGCGCGTCCTGCCCGCAGTACCGCAGGATGAAGTAGGCCCCCAGCCGCCCGCCGTCCCACCCGCCGATGCACAGGTCCTCTTTCAGGTAGCGGGCGATGTTTTCCAGCGTGTCGGGTACGAACTGCTCCGGGTGGGGCATCGCGGCCCGCACCTCGTTCTGCAAGGCGTAAAAGGCGGCGGCATCCTCCGGCCCGGCGGCGCGCAGGGTCATGGTGCGGCTTGCGGGCCGGCCGCACACTTTGTGCAGAAGAACTTCCATTCTTGCTCTATCCCTCCAAAATAAAATCATACTTTCCGGCTGATTCCAGTATAAATGCCGTTTGAATCATTGTCAATTTATGCTATAATATTTGCAGGAAGAGTTTTTGTGCTCAGGCACAGCTTTTCCGGAAGTCCAGGCAGGGCCGCCCTGCCCGTGTACCGGAGGAAACGAACCATGAGAGATTCCAGCTTATCCCCTTCCAGCCGCCTGGGTGGTGCTGTCATCAGCGACCGCATCGTCAGCGCTCTGCTGGAGGAACTGCGCACAGGCCGCTATGCACAGACCGACCGTCTGCCCGCTGAGGTAGACCTTGCCGCCGAACTCGGCGTCAGCCGCACCGTCATCCGCGATGCGCTGAGCGAGATGGAGCGTGCGGGTTACATCGAGCGGGTGCGCGGCATCGGCACAGTGGTCAACCGAAGTGTCCTGAACCTGCGCAGCCGGTTGGACCAGAAGCTGGAGTATTACCCGCTCATCCGCAGCTTTGGCAGCTACCCCCACGCCGACGGCATCCAGATCTACCCCGTCCGCGCAGGCGAAGAGCTGGCCCGTGATCTGGCCATCGAGCCCGGCGACGATGTCATCTGCATCAAGAAGCGCATCCTCGCCGACACCACCCCCGTCATCTACTCCATCGACTACCTGCCCCGCGCCCTGTTTGGGAGCCGGGACTACACCCGCATCGACCTGTCGGGTGACATCTTCGATGTTCTGGAGCGGGAGTGCCGCCAGCAGGTAGCTTCCAATGTGGCCCACCTCAAGGCCAGCTGCGGCGACGAGCCCATCCGGGCCGCCATGCGTCTGGCCCCGGGCGAGGCCATGCTGCTGCTGGATGAGATATGCTACAACCGGCTCTGCCATCCCGTCATGCGTTCGTTGAGCTACTACACGAACTTCTTCGACTTCTCGATTCTTCGAAAGCTTCTTTGACGGAGGGAAACAAAAGAATATGCGTCATCTAATCGATCCGTTGGATTTCAGTCAGCAGGAGATCACCTCTCTGCTGGACCTGGCCGACCGCATCTGCGCCGACCCGGCTGCCTATCAGGACGTGGCCGCCCACAAAAAGCTGGCTACTCTGTTCTACGAGCCGTCCACCCGTACCCGTCTTTCGTTTGAGGCCGCGATGCTGAACCTCGGCGGACATGTCCTCGGCTTCCCGAGCGAGACCGTCTCCAGTGCATCCAAGGGCGAGAGCGTGGCCGACACCATCCGCGTCGTCTCCTGCTACGCCGACATCGTGGCCATGCGCCACCCCAAGGAGGGCGCACCGCTGCGGGCCAGCCGGTACTCCCGCATCCCTGTCATCAACGCAGGCGACGGCGGCCACCAGCACCCGACCCAGACCATGACCGACCTGATGACCATTCGCCGCCGCAAGGGCCGTCTGAACGATCTGACCATCGGCCTGTGCGGCGACCTCAAGTTTGGCCGCACTGTCCACTCCCTCATCAAGACCATGGCGCGCTGTGAGAACATCCGCTTCGTCCTCATCAGCCCCGAAGAGCTGCGGGTGCCGGACTACATCATCACCGACGTGCTCGAGGCCAACCACATCCCCTACAAGGAGACCCGCAGCCTCGAGGAGTCCATGCCCGAGCTGGACATCCTCTACATGACCCGCGTCCAGAAGGAGCGTTTCTTCAACGAGGAAGACTATGTCCGTCTGAAGAACAGCTATATCCTCACCAAAGAGAAGATGGCCCTTGCCAAGCCTGACATGGCCGTGCTCCATCCCCTGCCCCGCGTCAATGAGATCACGCTGGACGTGGACGACGACCCCCGCGCCGCCTACTTTGAGCAGGTGCAGAACGCCGTCTACATCCGCATGGCGCTGATCATGACACTGCTGGGCCTCAAGGACCCCAAGGCTGAAAAGGAGGGCAACTGAGATGCTGAACATTGATGAAATTCAGAACGGTATCGTCATCGACCATATCAAGGCAGGCACGGCCATCGGCCTGATGGACCTGCTGGGCATCAAGGGCAACCGCACCTCCAGCGTGGCCCTCATCCAGAACGCCCGCAGCCACAAGGCAGAGTCGGGCCGGAAGGACATCATCAAGGTGGAGGGCGACGCCTCCTGGCTCAACCTCGACGTGCTGGCCTATCTCGACCCCGACATCAGCGTGACCGTCATCGAGAACGGCAAGGCCGTTAAGAAGGAAAAGCCCCAGCCCCCCAAGCGTCTGGTCAACATCGTGCGGTGCAAGAACCCCCGCTGCATCTCCTCCATCGAGGAAGAGTGCGACCAGATCTTCGAGCTGAGCTCCAACGGCAAGTATCGCTGCATCTACTGCGAGCAGGAGCTGCAGGTCAAGCCGGAATAATCTTTATAGACAAAAGCGCCCCCGTCAGAAATGCACTGACGAGGGCGCTTTTGCGTTATGATGTGGTTTTCAGTGTCCAGATTGTGCCAGCGTGCGGCCATCGAGCTTCGCCCATTCTCTGCGGCCATTGGACGAACGGCCAAGAATAATAGATGCCGCAGCAGAGGCGCTGGTGAATACGTGATCCTCGGTAAATACGTTACTCTGTACTATACCGATCTCCAGCAGAGTCTTTCTCTGTTCCACATAGTTCTGGGGCAATCCACTCGTCACGTCCGGGGCAATGCGGCTGCCCTTCAATACCAGAAAACAGTCTTTATCGATGGGATACCCCATAGCGCTGCTCCCGCGACCAGCCAGCAGAAACAGGCCTTCGTCCGTTTCACTCTGCCGGGAGGGACTCAGCTCCCATTTTTCTGCAAAGACTTCATTCAGCGTTTCTTGTCGCTTTTTCACAACATCAGGTGTCCACTTTGGTTCATTGATAACCTGCGTTGTGAGGACATAGGAGCTCGTGCCGCCTTTGGACTGGAAATATTTTTCCTTTTTGGTCGTAAAGCCATAATTTTGTGCCGCAGAATTTCTCTGCCGGGTCAGCGGCACGAGATTTGCGATACGGTTGAGCCAGTACATCCTCTCCTGCTCATCCGGCCAAAGTTCTGGCCAACTTCCATGGACGGGAGGATGCTGCGGCAGGACATGCTCGATGGTAAAGAGCTTCTGATTGTACGATGCTCCACCGTCACTCATGAAAGAGTCCAGCCGCTGGATGATGTAGTTGCGGCGCTGCGCTGTCATCGTATAAATCTCGCCATCCAGTGTCTTCCGGAAATGTTCTTTTTCCCAATCCGTAAGCTCAATGTTTCTCAGCGGAGAGGTCAATGTGCTGTCGGGCCGACCCTCCATCTCCACCAGAAGCCATTTGTACCGGTCCACACGATGGTTGACGTCCTGCGCTGTCACAAGCAGATAAGATGCCAGCCTTTCCAGCTTTCGGATAAACCAGAGAACATATTCCGAATCATTCGGGTGCTCTGCGAGAAATTTGATAGCAGGCGGCATCCAGTCGGAGTTGTTTGTCTTGTTCAGCCAGAAAAGCAGACCGTTTACCTCGTCCGCATGATGTGTAGCAGTGAACTCGCAATTTTTTAGCTGAACGTAAGCATTCGTATAGGGTACAAGATAGTCATCGATCAGTCGTTTCGGAGATACTGTCTTCAAAATATATTCTTCAAATTCCTCCCGAAGGGTCTTTTTCTGGCGCTCTTTTACAAAGATGGTCCGGGTATGCGTAAATACCTCGTTGAACCCGTCACGTCCGGTCAACTCCTCAAGTCCTTCCCATTTTTCCGTATATTCCTGCTGCTTTTCTTTGGGAAGGCTGCCAATAACTGTGGATTTGATAATGTCCGTCGGCAGTAGGTCGAGGCCTCGGCTGTTCATGACCGTAAAAATACGGAACGCTGATTCCTGACTCGGCGTCGAAACGACCACCAGATAGCAGCGGGTCAGCAAAAACTGTGTAAATCTCAGCCTGTCATCGTCATTGCTGAACATTTCAGCAAAACTCTTGCGAAGCACAGCGCAGTTTTTCTGGATATGCAGCTTTGCTTCGGTGTCCAACTGCGCCGGGTCCAACTGCCCCAATGCGTCCAGCTGAATGTTCTGGATGTACTTATTGAAAAATGGCTGATCCTTTTCCTTGAGAAATAGCCTCGGTTGGGCCTCGATCCCCTCCAACACATTGCCTTTCTCCTGCAAATATTTTTTGCAGTCCACCTTATAGTCTTCGTTGTCAAATGTATCAGCCAGAACTGCAAACAGGATAGACAATGTGGTCAGGCGCTGCTGTCCATCAATGACATCGGCGTATCGGTCCTGCTCGTCCTTGATCAGGACGATACTGCCCAGAAAGAAATTTTCTGTGTTCTCTGTCTGGAAAAATCCATACAGATCATTGAATAAATCGCCAGTTTCATCTTCTGTCCACGCATAAGGACGCTGGTAGCCCGGAATATGATATTCAAAATCCGAGCTGAATATCTTGGAAAGCGAATATTCTTTTCCGGTTATCTTGCTGCTTACCGCATTGCTCATAGCAGACCCTCTTTTTCTATCGCTCTAACACATCCGCTGGATTCGCAGTTTTTTCAGACTTTCCGGCGCAGCAGGCTCATCGGCGGCAGCTCCGGGGTGGGGATGGTATAGCGCTCCATCGCGTGGGGCGTGGACTCCACCAGCTCACCGGCCTCATTCTTGATCCACGCGGGGTTCAGCGGGATGCTGCGGCCATCCGGGCAGAGCACCTCCAGCGTGTCGCCGAGGCTCCACTTGCCCCGCTGCTGGCAGCTGGCGACGCCGTTCTCCCAGCCGTCCACCGTACCGACAAACTCCCACTCGCGGATGTAAGTCGCGCTGTCGGTGGCCTGACGGGCCTGCTCCCGGCCAAAGTAGAAGCCGGGCGAATAGTGGCGGTGGCTGGTGCGGGTCAGCTCATCCAAAACCTCTTCCGGCAGCTCGAAGTTCTCGTTCATCGGGTCGGCCAGATACTGGTCGAGGGCGCGGCGGTAGGCCGCCGTCACGCTGGCGACGTAGTAGAACGTCTTGGCACGGCCCTCGATCTTGAGGCTGTCCACGCCCGCCTTGCAGATGAGGTCGAGGAAGGGCGCGGTACACAGATCGTTGGCGTTGAGGATGTAGCTGCCGTTCTCGTTCTCGCCGATCTCATAGAGCTGCCCCGGGCGGGTCTCCTCGCTGAGATAGTACTTCCAGCGGCAGGGCTGGGCGCACTGGCCGCGGTTTGCGTCGCGGCCTGCCATGTAGTTGGAGAGCAGGCAGCGGCCCGAGACGCTCATGCACATGGCTCCGTGGACGAAAGCTTCGATTTCCAGCTCCGGCGGGGTCTTGTCGCGGAGGGTGGCGATGTCCTGCAGGGTCATCTCCCGGGCCAGCACCACCCGCTTCGCGCCCATGTTGTAGGCGGCGCGGGCAGCGGCCCAGTTGGTGATGCCGGTCTGGGTGGACATATGGACGTCGATGTCGGGCGCGAATGTCTTGCAGGCGTCCAACACGCCGAGGTCGGCCACGATGAAGGCGTCCACACCGGCGGCGGCAGCGTCCTTGATGGCCTGGGGCAGACGGTCAGCCTCCTCGTTGGTGGGCAGGGTGTTCATGGTCAGGTAGACCTTGCGGCCCCGGGCGTGGGCATAGATGACGCCCTCGCTCAGCTGCTCCGGGGTGAAATTGGTGGGTGCAGAGCGCATCCCGAACTCGGGCAGAGCGCAGTAGACGGCGTCCGCGCCGTAGTTGATGGCATACCGCAGGCGCTCGAGGTCGCCTGCCGGGGCCAGAAGTTCCGGTATCTGTAACATGGTATTCCTCTTTTACTTCATACTTTTATTAACTTTCGCCGCCTCATCGCAGTTTTTCTGGTGGTCTGCGTAGGTGCGGGCGTAGTAGTAGTGACCGGCAAGGTCGGTGACAAAGAAATAGGCGTCCTTCGCCTCATCGTCGGGCTGCGGGTCAAGCGCCGCACGGATGGCCGCGATGCCGGGGTTGGAGATGGGGCCGGCGGAGAGGCCGGTGCAGGTGTAGGTGTCGTAGGCTTCCAGAATGTTCTCCGGGATGCTGTCCCAGCCGCCGTAGTAGGGCGCGACCCAGTTCCAGAGGTAGTTGTTGTCGGCGTCGCTCTGGACGTAGCTGGAGGTGTTGCTCTGCAGTTTGGGGTAGGGCGAACCCTCGGCCAGACGGTTGCGGAACACCTGCGCCACATTATCGTCCTGATCGTTGCCGGCCTCCTCCTGCACGAAGGACGCCAGAGTGACCACCTCGGAGAGGGTCATCCCCTGCTTTTCCATCTCGGCATACATCTCATCGGTGATCTGCTTGTCGAAGTGAGAATAGAACGTCTCAACGTAATGATGGACGGTGTCATCCTTCAGGAAATCGTAGGTATCCGGGAAAAGATAACCCTCGCACTTGAGGAAGCGGTCCGGGGCGTCCTTGTCATCGGGGACGTACTGCCAGAACCTGTACTGGCTGAAATCACCGGTGTTGGCCTCCTTGAGGAAGTCCTCGGCGCTGCACAGCCCGGCATCCTCCATTTTTTTCGCAATGGCGATGGCCGTCGTACCCTCGGGGAAGGTCAGCCGGACGCTGTCGGCCTTCGCGTAGGCGGAGAGTGCCTCGATGATGTCGTCGTAGGAGCTGCCGGGGGCGAGGTCGAACTCACCGTATTGGAGCTTGCCTGCCGCGCCCTGTTTGCCTGCATACCAGCGGAAGACGTGGGGGTACTTGATGACGCCCGCTGTCTTGAGCTTCTGGGCGATGGCTGCCACGCCGCTGCCCTGCTGGATGCTCACACTCACCGGTTCGCCAGCGGAAGCACTGCCGTTGATCTCTTTCCGGATGGCCAGCAGACAGCCGCCCGCCGCCAGTACCAGGATCAGCAGCACGATCAGGATCATTTTCGCTGCGCCGCCTTTTCTGCTTTTTCTATGTTTTGCATCGTGTGCCATGTACACACTCCTTTACCATTCCGTTCAGCTTTCCATCATCAGCCGCATATAGCTTTCTTCCACATCGAAAGGCTCCGCGTCGAACCGTATCATGCCGTAGTCCTGCCGGGTGCCTTCGCCGAGGAAAAGGTTCTGAGCCGCGCCCACTGTGATGACGGCGCGCTCCACGATGACTTCCTTCTCCCGGGCCGCTTCCATCAGCACCTCGGCAGAACGGTCGTCTTCGGCCATCAGCTCCACAAAATAGAGGGTGTCCTCCCGGCGGAAGTAGATGCCGTAGCCCTTCTCGCTGGACACGATGGTCGCGCCCCGGGCGTAGAGGTCGGTCAGCACGACGGCCATCCGCTCCGGCGGGAACTGGACGGTATCGGGATAGAAGCGCTCCCGCAGCTCACAGAGCTTGCGGGCCGTCACGGAGTCGAACTCCGCCTGACTCCACAGGTTGCGGGACACCTCCCGGGGCAGGCATCGGAGGGCAAAAGCCCGCTGGAAACCCTTGTTTTCCAGCAGCGCGGCCTGCTCCTGTCCGGCCGGAACGGCCACGGTGAAGCCCGCGCCCCGCAGCTTCTGCTGCGCACAGAGATAGTCCACGAGTCCTGCCAGAAGCAGGCTTCCCTGCCCGCAGAGGCCGTAGAGGTAGCTGCCGCTGCGTCCCTTGAGGGTGACGGGGACCGCCAGCGCCGCAGCGACGATCTCGTCATTTTCCTCAGCGACGTAGATATTTTCCGCCCCGGCGAACTTTTCCAGAGCCGTCTTGATGAACTCGGCGCTGTCGCCGCGTTCTTTCTGCCACAGTGCCACGACTGCCGCCTCATCCGACGGCTGCATCAAACGATACATTGATAGTATCCCTCCCATTTTCGCGGTTATCCGAGCTCTTTTTCCGCCAGCGCCCGCACCTCGGCCTGAATATCCTCGATGGTGCGCATGGCTCCATTTTCCGTGCAATGGACGGTGGCCCAGCCCAGATGCTCTGCGCAGTACTCGGCGGCATGGCGGCTGCGGGCCAGATATTCGATGTCCTTTTCGTGGACGTCCTTCCTGCTCTCGTCGCCGTGGTAGCGGCCGGTCATGAGCTTCTGGCTCACAGCGGGGTCTACCTGTAAGTACACCACAGCGTCCGGCGCGGGCAGGCCCAGCAGCCTGTATTCGTAGTCAAAGGCCCAGCGGAGGAAGTCGTTCCACTGCTCCGGCGGGAGCTTGGAGCACTGATGCACCGCGTTCGACGTGGTGTAGCGGTCGGCGATGACGATGCCGCCCGCCTCGTAGAAGCTGCCCCACTTGGTCTTATAGCTGGCGTACCGGTCCACCGCATAGAAGCTGGACGCTGCATAGGGGTTGACGTCGTCGGGCTTGTCGCCGAACCGGCCGGAGAGGTACATCTTTACCAGCGCACTGGAATCGCTCTCGTAGTCCGGAAAGGTGATCTCCATCACTTTGCAGCCGCTCTCGGCCAGATGGGAGGCCAGCAGCTTTGCCTGGGTGGCCTTGCCGGAGCCGTCCAGCCCTTCGATGACAAGAAGCCTGCCCTTGCTCATTCTGCCTTCTCCCCTTTCAGCGCGGCGTACTGGGCGCGGACCTCGGCGGTGCGGCCGCAGCACATCTTGCCCTCCGGGCAGGGGCCGGACACGCAGGCCGGGCCGGCGGTGCGGAAGATATGGGGTGCCACCGGGTAGACCAGCCGCAGCATCTCTTCGGCCAGCTGCCGTATCTCCCACTGGGCGCGATTGCAGCAGCGCAGGTGGAAGAAGTTCTGCAGGCTGCGGGCGTTCATGGTCACCACCATCTTGGTCTCGCAGGCGTTGGGCAGGACAAAGCGGGCGTCCTCGTTGGCCTGCTTGGAAGCCTTGGCCCGGGCCTGCTTTTCGGGCAGACCTTCGGCCATGAGGCGGGCGGTGTGGCCGTCTTCCAGCTTCTGCACGAGGTCGAGGTAGCGCCTGGCGTCCTCGTTCATGCTCTCGATGAACGCCGCCTTTGCCTCGGGGATGGCCTCGATCTCGGGCGGGATGACGTAGCGGAAATCGTCCAGACGGACGTACCGCTGACTCTGGACGCTGAAGGACGCGATGCGGTGGCGGGTGATCTGGGCCAGCAGGGTACGGCTGACGCCCTCGATGCCGAAGGTGAAGCTTGCGTGCTCGATGGGGCTGGCGTGGCCCAGATCGCTGAGCATGGTCAGGAAGCGGGCAGTCTTTTCCTCATCCAGCCCGTCCAGCAGGTCGGTGATGTGGGCGTCGGAGTAGCAGAGCTTCGCCGCAGCCGCCACGACCTTCTCCGGCTCCGGCGTATGTGCTATCAATCGGACAGTCATCATTTTTCTCATTCCTCCGTCGTTATCTTCACAAGGGGCGCAAAATTGGCCATGGTCTTTTTCACGCCCACCTTCTCGAAGCTGATCTCCACGATCTGGTCGCCGGCGGCGGGCTTGACTTTCAGCACCTTGCCGCGCCCGAAGACCTTGTGCTCCACGATGTCGCCCGGCTCATAGTGTTTGGGGCCGGTGGATGCCGCTGCCGGACGGGGCGAAGAGGTCACGCCGCCGCCTGCGGGTTTGACCGGCGCTTTGGGCGCTGCCGGACGGCCATAGCCAGAGCCAAAGCCGCTGCTTCCCGAACCGGAGCCGCAGCCGCCATGACCCGACGAAGCACTTCCCCGGCCCGCGTAATCGGAGCCAAAGCCTCTACTATTGGACATTGGTGCGTTATATTCTTTATTCAGATAGCCGCTGCGGCTGCCATAGCCCGAGCCGTAACCGGAGGCCGCACGCCCCCAGCCGGAGGGGCCGGAGTATCCCGACGCACCGCCCGGCACGGTATCGCTGCCGTAACCGCTGCCCCAGCCGCCCAGACGGGAGCGCTGTTCCAGCACCGGGCTGCGGGTCTCTTCGATGTACTCCGGTTCAATTTCCCGGAGAAAGCGGCTGGGCTCGTTGCGCTGGGTGCGGCCATAGAGCATCCGGGTGACGCTGTTGGAGATGTAAAGCTCCTTCTTGGCGCGGGTGATGCCCACATAGGCCAGGCGGCGCTCCTCTTCGAGGTCAGCCTCAGAATACTTACTCATCTCACTGGGGAAGACGCCCTCTTCCATGCCAATGAGGAATACATAGGGAAACTCAAGGCCCTTGGCCGAGTGAATGGTCATCAGCACCACCTGGTCGGCGCTCTCGTTGTAGCTGTCAATGTCGCTGATGAGGGCGATGTCCTCCAGATAGCCTTCCAGCGAAGCCTCTTCGCCGTGCTGGTCGCAGTAGCTTTTGACGTTGTTGACCAGCTGGCCGAGGTTCTGCAGACGGTCGGCGGCATCCTCGTGACCCTTGGCGGCGTCGGCTTCCAGCATGGCGCGGTAGCCGGTGATCTCGATGACATCGGAAGCGAACTCATCCAGCGTCTTTGTTTCCAGCGATTCCTGCAGTTTCTGGTAGATGTCCCAGAACTTGAACAGCGGCGCGATGGCGCGGCTGAGCTTGGCGTACTGGTCGGCATGGGAGATGACATCCAGCATACTGATGCCCTGCTGAGCCGCCAAATCCGCGATGACCTCGATGGTCGTCGCACCGATTTTGCGCGCAGGCTCGTTGATGATACGGCGGAGTCGGACATCGTCCCGGGGGTTCGCCACGATGGACATATAGGAGTGGATGTCCTTGACTTCCTTGCGGTCGTTGAAACGCTGGCCGCCCACGATCTTATGCGGGATGCCCGCACGGGTGAAGTAGCTTTCGATGGGGGCCGACTGGGCGTTCATCCGGTAGAGGATGGCGTGGTCGGCCAGATGTCCGCCCTCTTTGAGGTGCTGGCCGATGACGTCCGCGATATGGCTGGCCTCGTCCTGCTCGTTCTCGGCGGTGTAGACCTGCACCTTGTCGCCCTCGCCGTTCTTCGTCCAGAGGGTCTTGCCCTTGCGCTCGGTGTTGTGCTGGATGACACAGTTGGCGGCATTCAGGATATTTGACGTAGAGCGGTAATTCTGCTCGAGTCGGATGGTCTTCGTGCCTTTATAGATGCGCTCGAAGTTGAGGATGTTCTCAATGGTCGCGCCGCGGAAGCGGTAGATGCTCTGGTCGTCGTCGCCCACGACGCAGATGTTTTTCTCCGGGCCGGTGAGCAGGCTCACGAGCCGGAACTGAGCCACACTGGTGTCCTGATACTCGTCCACCAGCAGGTATTTGTACTTGTTCTGGTAGAACTCCCGCACGTCCTCGTGCTCCGACAGCAGGATGACCGTCTGGTAGATGAGGTCGTCGAAGTCGAAAGCTCCGGCCTCCTTGAGCTTCTTTTCATAGGCGGCGTAGACCTTGGCCGCAAGCGCGCCCTTCGTGTCCCGGGCCGGGGTCTTCAGGGCCTCGGCGGGGCTGATGAGCTGGTCTTTCCAGCGGCTCATCTGGTTGATGGCGCTTTTGACCGGGAAGAACTTGTCGTCCACGCTCAGCTCTTTGTAGACAGCCTTCATGACACGCTGGGAGTCGTCGCTGTCGTAGATGGTAAAGCTGCGGGGGTAGCCGATCTCCTCGGCCCAGCGGCGGAGAATGCGGACGCAGGCCGAGTGGAAGGTGGAGGCAAACACCTCGTCGCCCTCTTCCCCGCCCAGCATCCGGCGCAGGCGCTCTTTCAGCTCACCGGCGGCCTTGTTGGTAAAGGTGATGGCCATGACGTTCCAGCTCCGGACGGCGTCCTTCCGCAGCATTCCGTCCAGCCACGACGGGGCATCGGTGCCGGTCATGATGGCAGTGCGCAGGGCTTTCACATCGTCCTCCGTCACCTCCCGGGGCGTCCACCTAGAGCCGTGGGCCGAGCCGAAGCGGATGAGGTTGGCGATGCGGTTGACCAGCACGGTGGTCTTTCCGCTGCCTGCACCCGCGAGGATGAGCAGAGGGCCGTTGGTGGTGAACACCGCCTCCCGCTGCATATCGTTCAGGCGTCCGAACTGCTTTTCAATATACGTATCACGCAAAGCGCAGAATTGTTGTGCGAGATCTGTTGCCATTGTTTCACCTGTTCTTTTCAATCATTTCTGGATATATCACTTAAAATATAGTATATCACATTTCAAAAAAGTTGTACATAAAAACAATGCAAACAAAAACCGCCCCACCGCGGTCAATACCACGATGGAGCGGGGATCTCAGGAAATGCTTAGCCGAAGATGTTGATGAGGATACCAGCAGCGACGGCGGAGCCGATAACACCGGCCACGTTGGGGCCCATTGCGTGCATCAGCAGGAAGTTGGAGGGGTTCTCGCTCTGGCCGACCTTCTGAGAAACACGGGCAGCCATAGGCACAGCGGAAACGCCAGCGGAACCGATCAGGGGGTTGACCTGACCGCCGGTCAGGATATACATGACCTTGCCGCAGAGAACACCGGCAGCGGTGCCGAAGGAGAAGGCGATGAGGCCCAGCACGATGATGAACAGGGTGCGGCTGTTCAGGAAGGTGTTTGCAGAGGTGGTGCAGCCAACAGACAGAGCCAGGAAGATGGTGATGATGTTCATCAGCTCATTGCCGGCGGTCTTCTGGATACGGTCCACGACGCCGCACTCCTTCATCAGGTTGCCCAGCATCAGCATACCGACCAGAACGGCGGCATCCGGCACGATGAGGGAGACGATGATGGTGACCATGATGGGGAAGATGATCCTCTCGGTCTTGGTCACGGTGCGCAGCTGCTTCATCACGACGGTACGCTCCTTTTTGGAGGTCAGGGCCTTCATGATGGGGGGCTGGATGACGGGCACCAGAGCCATGTAGCTGTAGGCCGCGACGGCGATGGAGCCCAGCAGCTCAGGAGCCAGACGGGAGGTGACGTAGATAGCGGTGGGGCCGTCTGCGCCGCCGATGATGGAGATGGCGGCAGACTGCTTCTGGGTGAAGTCCACCAGACCGGTAGCGGCCAGCAGACGAGCGCCCATGTAAGTGCCGAAGATGCCGAACTGAGCGGCAGCGCCCAGCAGCAGGCTCTTGGGGTTGGAGATCAGGGGTGCGAAGTCGGTCATGGTGCCAATGCCCAGGAAGATCAGCGGCGGGTAGATGCCCAGCTTAACGCCCATGTAGAGCATATCGGCCAGACC
>OJAL01000719.1_pt1 | contig 21598 bp, 24 predicted proteins | sample 1589301 | NCBI WGS metagenome assembly OJAL01 (sample SAMN03283261) | human gut metagenome | biome: human-associated habitat; material: feces | host: Homo sapiens | place: USA | collected 2013
CCGTCTATTCCGAGGGCAACCGCCGGCTGTGGAACGACACGAAAGCCTCCCTGCCGCAGGAGTGGACCGTCGCCATCGACGAGAGCCGCATCGTGGAGCGCGAACTCTACACCCTTCCCGCCATGCCCGTCATCTACCTGCTCGACGCGCAGAAGACCGTCCTCTTGAAAGACCCCTCTCCAATGCAGCTCGAAGCGTTTCTCGATGGCGGCAACAGCCTCCGATAAAAATGCATGGAGCTGTCTTTACGACCTCCAGATGTTCGTGTAGTGAAGCCTTCGCATAGCTTTCCGAGTGCGGGTTTCCTGATACTATCGAAAAGTAAAGTCTGCCCGTTTTTTATTTTTTAACAAAAATCGTTATCTTGTGGGGCGATACCGTCCGGAAAGGGGCTGAGTTATCAATAAGCCGAATGGCGGCTCCGAACGGAGTTTTTCACTTTTTAACAAACTAAACAAATTCAAACTATGAAAAAAATCGCCTGTTATTCGCTGTTGTTGGGCGCAATCGCGTGGGCGGGGACATCCTGCTCGAGCGACGATTCCGAGGGGGGGGACTCCCGATTCGACCGATAAGCCCTCCGTCATGCTGCTGAACGCAGCGATCAGCCAGAACACCCTGACGGCGACCATCACCCCGAAAAATGCTGCGGAATGCTCCTACGTCTGCTATCCCGGAGACTCCAATCTCTTTTCGGACGAAGAAATCCTCGCCTCGGGCACATCAGTAACCACAACCGTATCCACGACCGTCACGCTCGAGGATCTGGAATACGAAACACCCTACACCATCGCAGTCGCCGTAAGAAACCAGGCTGGAGCCATCTCCTCCACCTCGCTCACGCTCGTCACCGGCAAGTCCCCCTACTCTTCGGCAGGCGACCCGGCCAACACCCATATCGTTTCCAATGCCGGCGCCTACAGCTTCGAGACCAAGAAAGTCAGCGGCGCCCAGATCGAAAATATCGCCGAAGTCGACTGGATATGGGCGACGAAGATCGACGAAAGCGACACGCAACAGCGTCTCATCAGCGACCTCGCCTATGCCGACGGCAAGGTGACGTTCACCGCCACGGGCGAGCGCGGGAACGCCGTGATCGCCGCTTTCGACGCCTCGGGGAACATCGTCTGGGAATGGCTCGTCTGGTGCACCGAGCGGCCCGAAGAGATGGAGTACGGGTCGGGGAGCGTCTTCCTCGACCGTGCAATCGGCGCGACGAGTGCCGATCCCGCCGACGGAACCAAAACCTGGGGCGACATTCTCTACCAGTGGGGGCGTCCCACCCCGTTCTTCTCCGGATATGTAGACGAATGGGGAGACTCGCAGGCATTCAACGAAGCCCGCAAATGGACCGTCATGAACCCCCGGTACAATCTCTCCTGGTACACCGACAAGCGGTCTGTGTCCATCCCCGAGGCTATCGCGAACCCCACCACGTTCTTCGCGGACCAGACAACCTTCGACTGGTTCAACGGGAACGACCTGACGCGCTGGGGCAAGGAAAAGACCGACTACGATCCCTGCCCCGCCGGCTACCGGATTCCCTCGTCCGACGACTGGGGGACGCTGATCGACGAACTGACATTCGACGAGGACGGCGACTACGCTACCTATACCTACAACGGGAAGACTGCCTATTTCCCGTCACAGAACAGCGGACGCATGTACGATACCGGGGAAAACATCATCGGGTACGCGGGATTCACCTATTATAACTGCAACGTCATCTTATTCGACTCGATGGGCTTTATCGCGGCGGGTATGCTCACCGAAGAGCAGGCCATCGCAATGGGATACGCGTCTTACGAGGTCACGAGGACGCACAAAACCTTCAGGCACGGTACCGTGGGCGGATCTCGCTCCGTTGCCAACCGCTCGTTCGCGTTTTCCATCCGCTGTGTCAAGATCCGGTGACGGACTTCTGACCCCCCTTTACGGACAAGCGTCCCGGCACACGATGTCGGGACGCTTCGTTTACGGGCGGACAAACCGGCAGGTTTCCGGGATGTGCCCGTCTTACACCAGCCACGGATTCCGGTACGGGTCATAGTCGGTCTGGAAAGTGGCCAGCTGCCAGTCGGTGACGGGCTTCCTCGTTTCATCGACCTTGCGGGGTATCTGCGGGTTGAGACGCAGTTTGGCGGCATCGCCCAGCCACTTCATCGAGTCCTCGTAGTCGCGCATGCGGACGACGCTCACGTTGTTCGGGGCGATAAGTTTCGTCAGCTCGTAGAGAGCCAACCGCACCATGTGCTTCTTGAGGTTGTAGTTGCGCGGGTCGTGCGGCAACAGGTTGCACCCGACTTGCGGGATATCGGCGTTGACATCCGTCTCCGGGTAGAACACCCGCCCGTCGTACACGACGTATTCGTGTTCCGACAGCTCGTAGTCGTTGTATTCCGGATCATAATCGGCAATCGCTCCCCAGCAGTCCGAGGTGAACGGGTCGATGTTGTTGTCGAAGCCGTCGGGCGACATCAGCGTGTAGAAAGCACCCTCGTGCTCGACCACGGCCCACAACGGGTACTCTATCGGCTGCCACGGTTCGGTCACCGTTTCCAGCCACCCGAAGACCATCGGGATGCGGATGTCGTCGAACTTGTAGCCGTTCTCCGCGAGGCAGGTGTAGACCACGCCGTTATAATTCACCTTGTCTCCCGGGTAGTACGTGTCGAACTGCGAATAGCCCACGACCTGTTCCGCGTCGATACCCGCGTCGATGCATTCCTCCCAGTAAGATGTCACCGCCGGCTTGCGGTAACCGCTCACGGAGCGGATGACCTCGTGTATCTGCCCCTCGAAATAGATATGCACGCCCACGGGATAGGTGACGCGCCGGTCGTAGTCGGCGATGTATTTCCCCTTGGCGAGCTCCTTTTCCACCTCATAGTTTTCCGAAAGGTATTCCACGACCGACATCTCGGCCGCCTCCTCCGCCTGAATGAAGCGGTCGTCGTTGCCCCGTGTAAGCTGCGCGAGGGCCTCCGGCGTGATGATACCCAGGTAGTCGTTGTTATTGAGAAAACGTCTGTACATATCCTTGTCGATTTATTGGTTTCAGTATGAGAATCCCTCGTGGATGACGGAGGTCGACACGACATAACCGTTCGCGTCGCCGCTCTTGAACTTGTACCAGCTGTCCCGCAGGTAGTAGCAGAGCAGGTAATCGAGGCAGTCGGACAGGTGGCCGTAACGCTCGTACTTGACACCGGTCTTGGGGTCGGTAGTCTTCTGCTTGGACTTGCTGCCGTCCTCGTTGCGGAGCTGGTAGACCAGATCCTGCGTGAGCTTGCGGCATTTGATGTCTATCCGTATCTCCCAGCCGTTATAGCCGTCGAAAACCTCGTTGACGAACTCGCAGCGCGTCGCCTGCGGCGGTTGCTTGCGCAGCAGCTTCACCTTCGGGCGGAGCACGCCCTTGCCGAACGTGTCGGCGATAATCGTGTAGTTGTTGATACCGTCCTCGCTGGCTGTCGAGCGTTGCAGTCCCGAAGGGTCGCCCGTCACGTCCACGCCGCCGATATGCTTGTCCCTATACAGTTTCATTCTCACTTTGCGGGCAAGAGCAGGCGTATTGTTCTCCTTGTCTTCCGGCTTGCCGAGTATCTCTTCCAGAATGTAGACTTTCTTATCGTCGTAATCTATCTGTGCCGACAGAACCGACATCTGCGGGGCCACGTTGAAGTCCCAAACGGTAATGAGCGGTCTGGTGGGGTCGTAGACTTTCTCCTTCAATCCGGTTACCAAATGTTTCGCGCCGTCGAAGCGGTTGTAGATGGCCATGTCGTTCGCCTCCACGAAATCCCAGTTCCCGTACAGCAGCCTCTCCTTGGTGGCCTGATCGCGTATCTTGTTCAGAGCGGCCTCGTACACCTGCCGGAAGGCGATGTTCGGGTTGTCGAAGACACTGAACGGGACGTATGCTTCCCCTTCACGGCATACCACTTTCTCGCCGTTCTCGTCCTGCACGAAGCGCGAGCGCACCCAGTTGATCGTCGGGTTGGTGGTCAGCAGCATGCGCGGTGTCTTGAAGGTCTCGTGCATGCGCCAGCGAAGACGCGAGAAGAGCACCTCGACGGCCCGTTCGGAGATTTCCGAGACCTCGTCCACCATGGCGATGGTGTATTCCGAGGAGCCGAACCGCTCGAAGTTGGGGTCGCTGGGGATGTCGGCCATCTCCTTCATGATGATGACCGAATCGTTCCAGAAGGTGAGCGTGCCCTCGAGGTTGTTGATCTTGTAGTTCACGTCCTCTTTCAGCCCCCAGTCTTTCAGGATCGACTTGATGGTGTTCCATGTCGATTCCTTGAGCGACTTCAAGGTCTTGCGGGCAACCACGGCACGGATATTCCCGAAGCGTATGCACGAGGACACGAGCCACACGCTGCCGATATACGATTTACCTCCCGTTCGGGGCATGTTCACCGTCATCCGCTACCTGACGGCCGCTTTCGCCGCTGCATGTTTCCATGCAGGTCAGACTATGTCTTCACCCTCCTTCGAGGGGTCTCCCGTTTCCGGCCGCTTGGCCGTACTCCCTTTCGGGATAGTCGTTGAACCTTCCGGTCGCCCGGCTTGGCTGCCGGTTGTCTTCACCCTCGCGTGGTCAGAGTTCCCGGCAATTAAGGAGATTGTTGTCAGCACATTGCTGTGCAGGCTGGCAGAGGTTGTTTACCAGCGGCGCCACCGCCCAGTATCAGCTGCGGGAGGTTCTGCGAGCGGCACCTCACGCACCGCGGTCGGTATTGCGGGTTGCGTTGCGGGTCGTAGCCCACGAGCACCTGCTCGATCTCCCCGCCGCAATGGGGACAGGAGTTCGGCTGCAGGAGTTTCCACAACTCGTACTGCCTCGGCGAGGGCGAGAAATCGATGCACAGGTACCCGGGTGCCTTGAGTTTGTTGACGGCCATACCTTACACGATTTGAATGGTTATGTCCTTCTCCTTTTCGAGCAGGGCGTACAGTCGCCCGAAGGTCGCCCGGGAGTTCAGCACCTTGCCCTTGACCGTGTTCTCGCCCACGAGGATGCACCCCGCGGAATCCGCCTCCGTGTTCCCCGTATGAATCAGGATGCCGAGGAAATGCGGCACGTCGTGCAGGCAGGGCATACGTCGTTTGAACCGCGGGCTGTACCCGAGCGTGATCCTGTACGTCCCGGCGGGAATCGCGGTCTTCTCGCGGACCTTCTCCCTGCAGGTGCAGGGGCGTCCGCGAGGGGTATCGGGACAGGTTGCAGGGAGTGTCCGCACGGCGTCCTCGAGGGTGTTACAGAAAAATTCGCCGTCGATGGAAAGGTCGCCGACCGTGTAGGCCGGACCCTTGAATTTTCGTCTGAGTGTCAGCTTCATATTTCGATACGGTTTGTATCGAAAGAGTAGAAGTACCGGTCTGATAATGTTTATATTGAATTAACCGAAACATTCTTTATTCGGCAGAAAAATCATATCTTTACGGTGTGAACCGCGACATCAATCGTAAAATCTATACAAAGAGTTATGACAAAGGCAGAATTGGTACGTGAAATTGCAGAAAAAACCGGTGTGGAGAAGCAGGTCGTCCTGCAGGTCGTAGAAGGGATGATGGAGAGTATCCGCAACTCCATGATCCACGGCGAAGGAGTGTTCCTTCGGGGCTTCGGGAGCTTCATCGTCAAGCGGAGGGCACGTAAAACGGCGCGTAACATCTCTCGAAACACGACGATTGTCATTCCGGCGCATAATGTCCCGGCATTCAGGCCCTCCAAGAGCTTCCAGCTGAAAATCAAGTAGACTGCGTGCGTGATGGGTATCGTGAAAGAGCGCGTCGTACTCCGCAGGGGACGCCGCGAGGGCGAGAAGACGCCGCACAGGATCAGGCTGGACGCCGTGGGAACGGGGGATTTCCTGTTGGTCGAGGTGGTGGCGGACCGTGCCTTGGGCCGGGTTTGCCATTACCTGTTCCCTCCCGAAATGCTCTCCGGGCGACGGGGCGTTGCTTTCAGGGAAAGCGGCGGTGAGATTTACTGGCTGGCCGGGCTGAAGCCCAAGAGCCTGTCGCCGGAACAGGCGGACGCGTTGTACGCCCAGTCGGGCGTACGAAAAGAAAAGACCGGGAAACCCTCGGACGCAAAACACGGGCATGCAGGCCGGAACGTGCTGGTATTCGGGATGCACGACTCGCTGGTCGCCGTGTACCGTACATTGGAGGACGTGGCGGCGGCGATGAACCTGCGGATCGGGGCCATAGACAAGCTGTGCCGGACCAAACGCCCCTCGACGGAAACGGGCTACTCGTTCCGTTACCGGAAGAGGAAACCCGGCCTCGAGCTTATGGACTTCACGCTGACGTTGTCCCGGTATGACGGGTTGTGCAGGCGAAAACCGGGGACGGGAGATTAGGTACGGCAACTAAAAAACCGGGGCATGAAAAACGATTCATGCCCCGGTTTTATTCCTGACGGGAGATTTTCATGCTACAGGCTTCGTGCCGGTGTTTTGTTATCCCTCCGCCATGCGCTTTCCGACAAATCCCAGAGATTCATTCCTTCTTCTTCAACTCGAACCCCAGCCTGAGTCCGTCATACGAGTCCGCGATACTGCTGATCGTGGATGCGGTGGAATTGACGCTTGACGTCGCACTCGTGATGGTCTTCAGCACGGACATCAGCTTGTCGGCCTTGAAGACGAGGCTCATGCTGTCACCGGTGACGGTCACGTATGCCACGGTCTTGATCCCGAGCTTGCTTTTCATTGTGACGGTCTTGGCGTCGCTGTCGAAGGTATAAGTCCCGCTGGAGGTCTTGCCCTTGACGGTGCAGGAATAGGAGCCGTCCTCGTTGAAGGTGTATTGGCAACCGTCCATCCCCACTTTCTCGTATACTTTCTGTATTTTCTCCTCCACTTCCTTGGCGGCCACCTCCCCGCCGGCCTTCGCCAGCAGGTTGTCGCTCTCGAACTGGCACTCCGGCCCCGCGTACGTCCACGTCCCGATGATGGAAGAGGCCGTGGTCGTCTTGTCGCCCACCACGTTTTTCACCACATCGCTCAATACGGATTTCAAATCCTGCGCGCCGGCATTCCCGGCCGCTGCCGTCATGACTGCCGCCATGAACAGGCATCTCAACATAAAATTCGCTTTCATTTTCTTGTCCATTTTAGTTCAATTATTATGATATATACAATCACTGATCTTTCCGTAGGACCGGCCCCTCATTTCTCCTTGTCCAGCGTATGCAGCTGCAGGAAGTCCAGGAACTGCTGCTTGTAGTTGTCGCCTACGGGAATCCTTTCCCCGCCGATGACTATGCGCATGCGCTCGATCTCCCTCACCTTTCTCACGTTGACGATCCAGGAGCGGTGTACCTGCATGAAACAGGCCGGGAGCTTCTCCCTTATCTGTGCCATCGAGGTACCGGCCATGACCGGCTTCCTCCCCTCGACGTGGATCTGCGCGTAGTCCCGCATTCCCTGTATGTACAGGATGTCGGCGGTACGGATACTGACATACTTGTACCCGTCCTTGACCAGCAGGTAGTCCTCGTCCGGGACGGCCTGCCGTGCCGACGCGAGGCTTGCCTGCTTCAGCAGCCTTCCCGCCGCCCGCTGGAAGTCGGCGAAGTCGAAGGGTTTCAGCAGGTAGTCCACGGCGGGGATGCGGTAACTCTCCGCCGCGTATTCCGCGTAGGCGGTGGTGAAGACCACCATCGGCGGGTCGGGCAGCGAGGAGACCAGTTCCATACCGTTCAGGTCCGGCATGTTGATGTCCACGAACAGGGCGTCCACCCGCTGCCCCGTCATCACCTGCACCGCTTCCAGGGGGCTTTCGCAGAGCGCCACGAGTTCGAGGAACGGGAGCCGGCGGATATAGCTCTCCAGTTTTTCCAGTGCCATCGGCTCGTCGTCAACGGCTATGCATCGTATCTGTCTCATATTCACAAGGTATTGTCAGGTTTACATGGTAGGTCTTCCCGTCCTTCTCCGAGATGTCCAACGTGAAGCCGTCGCCATAGAGCAGTTGCAGTCGCTGCCTGAGATTGGCAAGCCCCATGCCTCCCTCGTGGCCTTCTCTCGGCGGGCGCCTGTGGATGCTGTTCACGCAGTCGAGACGGAGCTTGCCCTTCTCCACGCGGAGCCGTATCTCCACGAAGGAGGGACTCCGATAGCTTATACCGTGCTTGAAGGCGTTCTCGATGATGCTGATGAACAGCAGGGGCGGCAGGAGCACGTGTTCCCGGTTGCCTTCCGGCAGTTCGAGGCCGATACGCACCTTCCGGCTGGAATAGCGCTTGCGCATCAGTTCCACGTAGCTGGCGATGAAGTCCGTCTCCTTGTACAGGGATGTACGCTGTTTCGCCCCCTCGTAAAGCACGTAGCGCATGAGTTTCGACAGCTCCATGATCATCACCTGCGCCTTGGCGGGGTCCATCTCCACCATCCCGTGTATATTATTGAGCATGTTCATGAAAAAATGCGGGTTGACCTGCGCCTTGAGATGTTCCAGTTCGTGCCGCAGGTGTGCGGCTTCCAGCCGGCGTGCCTTCTCCTGCTCCTCCTGGTAGCGGGCAAGGAGGGCGATGGCCAGGTCGAAGCCCAGCATCAGGGCCGCAATCACGAGATCCAGCAACAGGGGCATGGGCACTCCCCCGTGCCCCGGGCCGTGTCCGGCGGGACGGGGAGGACGCGGCACCGGAGTCCCGGGTTCGCCGCCTGACGTGTCTCTCCCGCGTCCCGGGTCATCCCTGACCGGAAAGGGCTGCATGCCGGGAGGCTTTCCGTGGGGCGGCACGCGGCGTTCCTGCACTGATGACGCGCGGGGCATTTCCACGCCCGAATAATGGCGGTAAAGCCCGAAAAGGCAGAGCAGGCCCGCCACGGAGAGGACATAGACGCGTATACGGTGGCGCATGAACAGCAGGCGCACCGGCAGGCGGTGGAGCAGGAAGAGCAGGAAGAATGGAAGTATGCCCGCCCAGGCGTGCAGGACACCGCCCCATGAAAAGGCGCTGCCCGCCCTCACGGCCACGATCAGGGCCGTGAGAGCGGGATACCCCCACACCATCCCCCAAAGAATGGTGTAGACGAGCCTCGCGTATGAACGGGGATTGAAAATTTTCATCCTGACGAGCGTTTATCCTTCTTTACATGACCTGCCGGAGCGTGTCATTTCCCGTCCTTTCTGCCTTCCGGAATGGCGGGATGCCATTGCTCCGTCCAGCGGGCATACTGTTCGTCGGTAAGGATTTTCTTCAACTTCTTCCCACGTTTCTTATGCCGTTTTTCCAACTTCGCGCGCTGTTTCTCCATGTCCTCCCTGTCGTCGGGCGAGGGACCGAAATCATGGGGCGCACGGCGCCCTGCCATGCCTTCGGGCGGACGGTGCCCACGCGGACCTTGTCCGAAGCCTCCAGCTCCCCCAAAGTCCGGAGCCCCTTCCGGCCTGCCGCCCATGCGGGGTGCGGGCGTCCTGTCCTCCGCGTCCTCGCGCGCCCATTTCAGGTTCAGCTTGTAGAGCTTGTCATACTGCTTTCTCGTAAGGTCGAGCAGCGAATCCATGCGGTCGGTGGTATGCCGTGCCGACTTCTCCGGGGAGAGGGGCACGGGCTTGTAATGCCGTTCCGCCCGGGCGGGCGTTCCCTTGTCCGCCTCCTGTGCAGTGGCCGTACCGCCCCAGACGAAAAGCGCGGCACAGGCGGCCATCCAAAAATGTCTTCCGATGTTCATACATTTATCATGTTTAAATTTCCGGATACGAAGGTAGCACGAAACTTCAAGAGGCGCAAAATTAAATCTGCCAAACGGCCGTTTTCCTCGGCCAAACGACACCAAACGGCGCGTGTCACGACCGTGTTTGCAGACTGTAAAGACCCGTTGGCAGAAAATATTTTGTCGCGTACATCGAGCCGTTTACCTTTGCACCCGTTCAATGACCGATAAATATGGACAGGATCAGCGATATATTACAGGAATTCGTCCCCATCTCGTTGGAGGAGATGGGGCGGGTGTGCCTGATGAACCGTACCGACATGAAATATGTGACGACCGTGCCGCGGCTCGTCAGGCTGCTGGAAATGGCGGCTGGGGAATACCGTGTGCAGCAGACCGGTGGGCTGCGCGACATGCCTTATTACACCTGCTATTTCGACACTCCGGACCGTGACATGTTCGCCCAGCACCAGAGGGGCCGCAAGGCGCGGCAGAAGATCCGACTGCGCGTGTACGAGAACTCGGGCACGGCGTTCCTTGAGATCAAGGACAAGGACAACCGGGGGCGCACGGACAAGAAACGCATCCCCGCGAGCGGTGCCGGTGAAGATATCATGCCGTATTCGGACTTCATCCGGACCCATTCGCGTTACATGCCGGAAAGCCTTGCCCCGCAGGTACGGAACCGTTTCCGGCGCGTCACGCTGGTCAACCGTCTCCTGACCGAGCGTCTGACCATCGACACCGGGCTGTGCTTCCACAACCTCTCCACCGGCTGCGAGTGTTCGCTGGAGGGACTTGTCATCATAGAGCTCAAGCGCGACGGGAATACCCGTTCGCCAGCCGGGGAGATGCTGCGCGGGCTACGTATCCATCCGGCAGGATTCAGCAAGTACTGCGTGGGCATGGCCCTCACCGACCGGCGGCTCCGGCAGAACCGGCTGAAGCCGAGGCTGCGGATGGTGGAACGCCTGCTGTTCCCGGAACTGCCGTACGGGCGGGACGGGCTGTCTTTCATTACGGTATAAACAATAAAAAGATAATAGATTATGGACGATTTGGAATTTCTGGATGTGCCTCTGGTGGACATGGAGGACACGTGGCAGCTGCTGCTGCGCTTCGCGTTCAACACCCTTGTCACGTGGTGTATCATCCATTTCCTGTATTATCCCAAGAGCAGGCGCAGGGACTACTACTTCACGTTCATGCTCATCAGCGTGAGCGTCTTCTTCCTGATATTCCTGCGCTGGGAGGCGTCAAGCTCAAGATCGGCTTCGCCCTGGGGCTTTTCGCCATCTTCGGCATCATACGCTACCGCACCGAGTCGATGCCCGTGCGTGAGATGACCTACCTGTTCGTGCTCATCGCGCTCTCGGTCATCAACGCGCTGGCCGTGACGCTGAGCTATGCCGAGCTGCTGGTCACGAACCTGATCTTCATCGTGTTCATACGCGTGTCCGAGGACAACCGGTGGATCAGCCACGTCTCCTGCAAGCTGGTGCTCTACGACCGCGTAGACCTCGTGCTGCCGGAGCGCAGGGCCGAACTGATCGAGGACCTGCAGCGGCGTACCGGCCTCACGGTCGTAAGGGTCGAGGTCGGGGCGATGGATTTCCTGCACGACACGGCCATGCTGAAAGTGTATTACGACGCCGGCGGCGGGGGTGCCAACACGGTGGACCGGTTGATGAAATTACCTAAAACGACGGAACAATGAGAAAGGGAAGGATTATATTATTGCTGGCGGCCTTGTGCATGGCCGCGCCGCTCCTGCGGGCCCAAGGACTGTGGACGTCGGCGGAAATGAAGTTCGGGATGGCGAAGGGACTCTCCGGACACGTCGGGGGAGAGTTCCGCACGGCGGACGGGCTGGATGGGACGGAACGCTGGGCGGCAGCGGCGGGTCTGGACTACAAGCTGTCGCGCTGGCTGAAGATGTCGGCGGAGTACAAGTACATCCACCGGCACGTGGAGAGCCGTGTAACAAAGAAGGGTAACATCGTCTCCGACTACTGGCAGCCCCGCCACCGCGCCTCGTTCGCCCTGACGGGCAGCTACTCGTGGAACCGCTTCACCTTCTCCCTGCGCGAACGTTACCAGTACACCTACCGCACGGAACAGTCCGCAGCCAAACGGGACGGTGATGACGGCTCGGCGAAGGCGGACGAGTTGATCGAGGCGTCACACAGGCACGTGCTGCGCTCGCGCCTGAAGGCGGAGTACAACATCCGCAAGAGCGGATTCACGCCCTTCGCGTCCTGCGAGCTGTACAACTCCCTGTCCGGCTTCACGTACGAGAAGACGCGCTGGACGGTGGGTACGGACTACAAGTTCAGCAAGCGCCATTCGGTAAGCGCATTCTACCGCTACATAGACCGGAACGACGATGATGACACGGGCGGGCACGTCATAGGTGTCGGCTATTCGTTTAAACTATAATATAAATCGTAATAAAGAAAGGTATGACAGTAATGAGGCATCTTAAGAAAAGAATGGCGTTGCTCGTGATGGCGGCACTCCCGCTGGCAGCCGCGATGGTGGGATTGTCGTGCTGTACCACGGACAACGGCTTCGAGCAATGGGAAATGCCCGGGGACTTGCCGGGCGGCGGCAGTGGCAGCGACGACGGCGACGCGCCGGGGTTCGATCCCACCATAACCGACTGGGACGGTCAGAAGGCCGACGACGCGACGCTGGATGTCGTGGGAACGAACGAGGATATTTATTGGGAAGCGAACGCTTTCGGTGACGATAACGATGGCGTGACCGTCAAGGTCGTCTACTCGGAAAGTTCGGCCACCGTGAACACCTCCGACAATTCCGTGATCTGTTACACGGACGGGGCGTATGTCACCGTCGATATGCTGACCAATTCGGTGAAGAACGTGGAAATCGTAGTTTCCGGAAAGAGCGGTGACGGGCAGTTGAAAATATACGGCGAGAAAAAGTTCAAGCTCACGCTCTCGGGCGTGGAGCTGACATCGAGCAAAGGACCCGCCATCAACGACCAGTGCAAGAAACGCGCTTTCGTGCACCTGACGGAAGGCACGACCAACCGCCTGACCGACGCCGCAACCTACTCGGAGGAGCCCCGTTATCTCAACGGGGGAAGTTCGGCGAGCGAGGACCGCAAGGGGTGTTTCTTCAGCGAGGGCAACCTGATTTTCAGCGGTACGGGCGTGCTGGCGGTGGAAGGCAACTACAAGCATGGCATCGTCACCGACGGTTATTTCTACATGCGTCCGGGTGTTACGATAGCCGTGACGGGAGCGGCGAAGAACGCCGTACATGTCAAGGGCGACGAGGATGACGGCATCGGCGTGTACGTGGCGGGAGGTCTGCTTTATGCCAACGTGTCTTCCACGGCGGGAAAGGGTATCAAGACCGATCTGGATGCCGAGATTGCGGGCGGGAAGCTCCTGCTGAACACTTCCGGGAATGCGACCTACGATGACGACGAGAAAGACACGTCCTCGTCCGCATGTATCAAGACGGACGGCGATGTCATCATCTCCGGGGGTACGCACACCCTGAAGAGTACCGGCACGGGCGGCAAGGGGATCAACGCCGACGGGGAAGTCCGCATCTCGGGCGGCGAGACCACCGTGACGACCACGGGCGGCAAGTTCTACTACTCGCAGAGCCTGATCTCCTCACCCAAGGGCGTGAAGGCCGACGGAGACATCACCATCAGCGGCGGCAAGCTGAATATCTCCGTGACGGGGGTAAGCGACGGTTCCGAGGGGCTGGAGAGCAAGGCGACGCTTACCGTCACTGGCGGGGAGGTCTACTCGTATGCCTATGACGATGCCATCAACGCCGCCTCGGCCATCAACATCAGCGGCGGGAAGGTCTATGCCTACGCGAGCAACAACGACGGGATAGATTCCAACGGTTCGCTAGTCATCTCCGATGGGCTGGTCATCGGCGTGGGGACATCCGCACCGGAGAGCGGCATAGACTGCGACAACAGCAACAGTTTCCGCATCGACGGCGGCACGGTAATCGGCATGGGCGGAACCATGCAGTCCAATCCCTCCTCGTCCAGCATGCAGCGGTCGGTGGTATACAACGGGGTGGCGACGACCAAAGGCGCGAAGATTTGCGTGCTGGACGCCTCGGGAACACCGGTCCTGACGTTCGCGTTCCCGCGTACCATGAGCGGCGCGGCATTCTTCTTCAGCACGCCCGACATCGCCTCGGGAGCCTCCTATACCGTTTCCTCGGGCGGAACGCTCGGTGACTATACGGACTCGTGGAACGGATGGTACGTGGGCGGAACATGGTCGGGCGGTTCACAAGTGGGAACATTCACATCCAGCAGCGTCGTGACAACCGTTGGCAATGGCAACACCCCCGGGGGCGGCGGGATACCGGGAGGCGACGGTCCGGGTGGAAGACCCGGGGGCTGGTAAAACCGTGGATATATATAATCGGGTAGTAAAAGTTTCTCCTGTCGCACTCCGATGTGGCGGGAGAAACTGTATAAGGAGGGTTCGGGGAACAAAAAAACGGATTTGTGAAACGGCATGAACGCTCCCGGAATAGCCATGTTGACGGCAAGGGGGGGGGATTTTATTCCGGCTCCGGTAATGCTCACGGGGTACAAGGAAATACCACATGACACGGATGGCCTTTCAATTCGAGGCCGAAGATTCTTACTCTTTGGTCTTTTAGGTCAGGGTCCCTTGATCCACGACCTTGAACAGGGATTTCAAACGGCCTCGTTCGCTTTCGAACAGGAAGCGCCCGTTGGATAACCGGCACTCGTGGACGGCAGTGTCATCGGGATCGGCAGCCAGCATGGACCGCGCACGTTCTTCATCGATAACCTGCATTTCAACGCCCTGCACGGTTGCAGAAACCGCGCAGGAGGGGATTTTCATCAAGGATTCCAATAATGTTTCTTCCATTTGTCATAGCATTGCCCGATGTCCCGTCGGGCATTTAATATGCCAAAAGAGAGCGTGGGACATCGCTTCATTGCCGTAACAGGTACCGCCAAGCACCTCGATGCACGAATGAGTAACGCCCACGCTGTACGCAGACGTCTAACTCTTTTTTCGTGCATCTGTATCTCAATTGGCGGTTTCGTTACAGCACAAAAAAGCTAAACGCAATCTTTCTATTTCAATCCCCGCGGCAAAAAATGCCGCGGGGATACGATACGGAAGAAACCTATTTCTTGGCCGCTTCCAACGAGAGCTTCCGAAAATCCTTCATCATCCGCTCTATGGCCAACGAGGCCTTGCGGGCCCGCGTCCCGGCTGACTTGTTGTTGTGCTCGACCTGTAGTGTCGCGTCCTTGGAGAACGCCTCGTAAGCCTCCTGAATTTTTGCTGTCAGTTCTTTCATTTCAGATATATTTTAGGGTTATGTTCGCAAAGATAACATAAAATCAGAAAATCTGCTCCATTTGCTTCTTGATTTCGTCCCGTTTCGTGTTTTTGTAGTAGTGCTTGTAGATCGTCAGGGGGCTGTTGCCCGCCATCTCCGCCACGACGTAGGGGTTGTTCCCGGCATCGACCATCTTCGAGATGAAGGAGCCACGCGCCGAGTACCACGTGATATTTTCCTTTATGCGGAGCATCCTGCAGGCCTTGGTCAGCGTTTGGGAAAGGCGCGAGGAGAGCTGTTTCACGCGGGTAGTCTTCTTGGCCGTGGTGGTGTGCTTGCGGGTGAACACGGGAAACACGTAGTTCCCGTAGCCCGTGCCCTTGTACTTGTTCAGGATGTCCCTTGCCTTTTTCAGCAGGACGGGCTTGGCGGTCTTCGGGAACTTGATACGCTCGTAGACGATGCGGTCTTCCTGTACTGAATCCCACGTGAGGTTGCAGACATCCACGTTCGCCATGCCGCCCGTGTAATAGCTGAACAGGAACAGGTCGAGGTGAAGTTGTTCCTTCTTCGTGAACAAAGTCCGGTCGATATTGGCGATTTTTTCAATGACCTTGTCGGATACGGCTTTGGAGGTTGTTTCCGGCCACTTGATGTCATCGCCCAAACATAGGAAAGCGTCCATGTTCACACCGTACATCTCCTGTTTCCGGGCGTAGTTGCAGACCGCGCGCAAGCGGCGGAGCTTGTTCGCAAGGCCTCCACGGTTGCCGTTCCTGATGCCCTGTTCCTTGATCCAGAAGGCGAAATCCAGCAGGAACTGTTCGGTGATGTCGGGAAAGAAGTACGCCGAGAACGCCTTGCCGTATTTCTCTTTCGTGAACGTCTGCAACGTCCTGCGCAGCTCGGCGTATTTCTTCGCGTTGTTGGAGCTGTCCACGATCTGGTTGTTCTTGATGCGTTTCTTTTCCATGAAACGCGCTTCGAGGTAATCGATCATTTGAAGCACCGATTTGACCTTGACCTCCGGCTGGGTCTGTTTCACCTCGTCGAAACAGTGGGAAAGCTGGACTGGGGACCAGTTGCGCCCTTCCGCCTCCCACGTGTCGGCAACGTGCAGGTACTTGGTACGCAAGTCGAACAGCAGCTTGTTCTTCGTGGTCGATTCCGCGCTCCCCACGCGGAAACTTTGCGATTTCGCATCCCAATCCTTTAATAATCCGGTAATGTTCAATACCTTCGGTACGCGGGCGTAGCCGGTCTTGAAGAAAATCATCTCCAGCTTGACCATTTTCTGGTCCTTGGGGTTTTGTCTGCCCCGGATGTTGAGCGTATACATAACTGATAACGTGTTAGATAAATGGTACTTTTAATTCGCATTAGTAGGCATCAACTCGGCTTAATTAACCTACATGGAAGCCTACATGAAAAGAGTAGGACTCTCTGCGAAAGAAAGGTTAGACGGGTTCGACCGTCATAGCCATTTTTACTAACACGTTATCAATCAGTGGATTTCAAGACTCCTTGAAATGTACCGCATAAAAAGGGAAGCCCGGAAGGATCCTTATATTTTTTTATTTTCTTGAACTCTTTGGGCATAGGCTTTTTGCTCTGTTTTTCTTTTTGCCTGGCTTCTGACTGCCAGCGCTTGTCGGGAGTTGTTTCAATTTCAACTTCGTAGTCACGTACATACTTCTGGGCCTCGCGCAAAGATTCAAATTTGCTCTTTCCTGCGAGCAGATTCTTGTAAAACTGTGTCATCAAGAGTTGAGTAGCATTATCGTCCACTTTCCAGAGACTCATTAATAATGTGTTGGCTCCCGCTTTTTTGAAACCGCGTTGCAAGCCGAATACTCCGTCACCGGTTATTTCTCCCAGTCCGGTTTGGCAGGCAGAAAGTACTACCAGGTCTAACCCTTGTAAATCTAAACCGGCAAGCTCTTTGGCGGTGAGTATGCCGTCTTCTAATCCTTCCGGCAAAGGATTTCCTTTCAGTGCAATATTTGCTCCTGACAATAGCAGTCCTGATCGAGTCAATGCTTTGTCTTCTACGTAGCGTGATTGGTTATTGTCTCCCATCATCAAGAAATCAAGATCCTTTGTCTGTCTGGCTTCTGTTTCTGTCCAATAGAAACCATGAGTGGCGATATGTAGCATACTGATATTCTTACCTGATAAAGCTTTAAAAGATTCTTCTGTACCTCGTAAATCCATATATAAGGCTGGCTGAAGTCTCGTATTCTCTAGTGCTTGTTTAATTTGTTCAGCTTCTATCTTAGTGGCGGGAAGGTATTTGGCTCCGTCACGCAGGTTTAGGGAATCCGGATAGAAGGTATGTTGAATATTCAAGTCTCGAGGAATATCAGTATATTTTTTGTTTTCGACTACTAAAGCTGTTGTATCAGCATCATATTTAAGACCTCCATAGAGAACAGCTTCTTTAATATGGCTTTTGTCTTTTATCATAACCAATTGTCGCGTAGACGACAACCGATAGAAATTTATTTGTTCCGCTATAAAAGTAGAGTCGCTGCTTGGAAGGTGTTCTATGGCGATGTTATGGAGTTGCCCAGCAGGAGCAAAATAAACATTCTTTCTTTGTTTGGAACGGCAACTTTTTATTCTCAACTTTGCTCATTTAAGAGTCTGTTTAAAAACCAACTGAATAAAAGCTTTTATTACGCCAATGAACCTATTATTAGAGCGATTTTTCCCCTTTTTTAATCCCTACTTCCCTTTTTATTAATACTTTTGGGCGTTGTTTTTAATTCGTTAGACAGATGTCTTCTTTCCGTTAGACAATTGTTGTTCTTTCGTAAGATGGACGTTTAACGAAACAGCAACAATTGTCTAACGAATTAAACTCGGTGCATCAGGACTTGTTCTTGCAGCATTGAATGAATAATATTGCCCAACTGATATTCTAAATTATATGAGTGCTTATTACGATTTATACCAGACCCCCAATCCTTCTCCGGAGGACGGTGAAGAAAAGCTGCTTCACGCCCGTATTCTTCCCAAAGGAACCATTCCTGCCGATAAATTCCGCGAACTGGTTCACAAGGCTACCGGTTTCAGCCCTGCCATTCTCGATGGCACGTTGCAGGCTATAACGGATGAGTTGCACAGTTGGCTGGCAGACGGATGGATAGTTGAAGTGGGCGAATTGGGATTCTTTTCGTTGTCATTGAAGTGCGACAAGGCCGTGGCGAATAAAAAGGATATTCGCTCTCCGTCCGTACATTTTCAGAATGTGAACTTACGTATCAGCAGTAGATTCCGCAACCGCTTTCAGACAATGGAGCTGGAACGGAAAGCATCTCCCTATATCTCTCATTCCAAATTGACATTGGAGGAGCGGAGAAAAAAACTGTTGCAGCATTTGAATAAGTATGGCTGCATTACGCGTACTGATTATGAACAGCTGACCGGAAAGGCGAAACATCAGGCGGTGGCCGATTTGAACCTATTTCTGGAAGAAGGTATTATTCGCAAATATGGTAGTGGAAAAACAGTGGTATATCTCAAGCCATGACAAGCAAGAGAGTTAGAGGAGTTATCACTTTGCTCCGCTAGGGGTTACAGCCGATACTCTTGTGTATGTATTCACAGAACTATCGGCTTTAACTCCTAAGCCGACTTGCCGGCTGATGACTCCTTCTGACTCCCGATAACTCCTTTAAACGAAAGAGCCGTGCGTATAAAAAGGGAAGAAACTTTTAGTACTGCCGATTTGTTTTTAACTTTGTCAATTGAAAACTAATAAAAACAAGCGTATGAATATGAAGGTTGTATCTATGTGCCTGATATGTGCCGGAGCTTTGTTGACCGGTTGTGGAAACGGCGGTAAAAAGGAAGCGGAAACTTCGGAGAGAAAGGAAAAAGAGGCCGTGGTTGGTAGTGATAAAGACGAACATGGTTGTATTGCTTCTGCCGGATATACGTGGAGCGAGGTGCAGAAAGATTGCATCCGTTTGTGGGAGAAAGGTGTCCGCATGAATGCAGTGGATGATGCCGGGAAGACTTTGTTCTTGGTGTTCAGTCCGGACTCTACGCAAGTGGAGTTGTTTTTCTCGGAGGAAGGTGTTTCGAACGAAATTCTGGACCGTCGAGGTCTGCCTGCCGGTGGATATGCCTGGAATGTGGAAGATGATGATACGAAAAACGTACGTCTGGAAGACGGTGAGTGGACGGTCAGCCAACGGGGGAGGCTCATTTATCAGGAAGATGCGAATGGTAAATAATATAAGAATATGGAAAATTTGAAGGCGTTGACAGAGGCTGTCTGCTGTGTAGCCCGTGAAGCCGGGCATTTTTTGAAGGAAGAGCGGAAAAGTTTCCGTCGGGAGGTGGTGCAGGAAAAACATGCGCACGATTATGTATCTTATGTGGACAAGGCTTCCGAGAAAAAGGTTGTATCTGCCCTTAGGAAATTGCTTCCCGAAGCCGGATTCATTGCCGAAGAAGGGTCTGCTGCCTATAGTGACGAAACGTATTGCTGGGTAGTGGATCCTTTGGATGGGACAACGAACTATATTCACGACAATGCTCCCTATTGTGTAAGTATTGCCTTGCGTGACAAGCAGTCGCTTTTGCTGGGTGTGGTTTATGAACCCTGCCGAGACGAGTGTTTTTATGCTTGGAAAGGAGGAGGAGCCTATGTGAACGGAGAACGGTTGCGTGTTTCGCTTGTCAGTGAACTGAAAGACGCTTTTGTGGTGACAGAGTTACCCTACAATTTCGAGCAGTATGCCCGTACGGGCGAACATTTGATACACGAACTTTACGGTAAGGTTGCAGGCATTCGCATGAATGGTTCGGCGGCGCTTGCCCTCTGCTATGTGGCTGCCGGACGTTTTGACGCTTGGCTGGAAGCTTTTATCGGTAAGTGGGATTTCTCCGCGGCTGCACTCATGGTGTTGGAAGCCGGCGGTAAGGTAACAGACTTTTTGGGAAACGAGAACTTTATAGAAGGGCATCATATCATAGCCACCAACGGGCCGCTGCATCCGTTGTTTTTGCGGTTGGTACGGGAGGCGCTGCCATTCTGATACGGTTCTTATTGCCTTATTACACTTTTTTATGGAAAACACATTTAAAGCCTGGTTCTTGTCCTTTGTCCATCTCTTCTTCCCGCGTCAGTGTGCTGTATGCGGGAGCTCTTTGCAAGAGGGAGAAGAGGGCATTTGCATCAGGTGTAATATGAATATGCCACGGACAAACTATCATCTTCGCGAAGACAACTCCGTGGAGCGTATGTTTTGGGGGAAGATACCTCTGGAACGCGGCACTTCCTTCTTTTATTATCACAAAGGAAGTGATTTCCGCCACATCCTGCATCAACTGAAGTATGGAGGCCGGAAAGATTTGGGAGAAATAATGGGGCGTTTTATGGCAGCGGAGCTGGCGGCTACCGGTTTTTTCCGTGGTATAGACGTAATTATCCCCGTTCCTCTACATCCCCGCAAACAAAAGTTGCGCGGATACAATCAGAGTGAATGTATAGCGCGCGGCGTTTCTGCCGTAACGGGTATTCCTATTGATGTGTCCTCCGTGCTGCGCAGAAGACATACGGAAACGCAGACCCGAAAGTCTGCTTACGAGCGTTGGGAAAATGTAGACGGTATTTTCCTTCTCCGCTATCCGGAACGCTTTGTGGGGAAACATATCCTTATTGTGGATGATGTACTGACCACCGGAGCCACTACAACTGCATGTGCCGATGCGCTTAAAGATGTGGGAGGCGTACATGTTAGTATCCTGACGCTGGCAGTGGCGGGTTCGTGAATCAGAAGCGGAAACGTCCGCCTGCCACGATTGTTCCCGTATATCCTACGCCGAATTCGGTGAAGAAGGCAAACTGATTTCCATATTCGATACCCAGAAAACTGAACTGATAGGCAAATTCCTTTTTGTGATAAGTGTCTCCTCCAAAGCTGTTCCGGAGGAAATAGGCGCCGAGCCCTGCAGAGGAATATAGGGAGAATTGGGGGCGGGTGAACCAATGCCACCGGAAGGTGGGGAGGATATACAGATAGCGCCGGTCATCGTTCTTATTCTCATCCAAAACTTCATAAAGGCTACTGGCCGTCCCTCTATTACCGGTTATTCCTCCGGTTACGCCTAGGCTGATTTTACGGTTGATTCTATAAATATAACTGATATTCAGAGCGCCGTAATAGCTGGTCTTCTCGCGTGTATAGATTCCAAAACTTGCTGTCGGAGCAATAAACTCTTCGGCTATACTATTGGCGTCGGTAATGGGGAGGAAGCCGTAACTGACGGATATTTCATGGTGGCGGAATTTTTCTCGCGTAGAAACAAGAGAGGTTTGTGCTTTACCAGCGGTACATAGGCTGAATCCTATGACTAAAAAGAATAAAAGAGTTTTCATTGTAGTTTGGTGTTTGGATTAAAATATGTTTTTCTAATAAATAAAGACAGGTGCTTTTATGAAACTCCTTACTTTACATTTGGCAAATGTATGTTAAATCTTTGAATATGAAATAGAAATGTTTGTCTTTTGGGGTCAATGTAAAAACCTGAGGGGTAAATTTATAAATTATTATCTTTGTCTCCAA
>OJAL01000720.1_pt1 | contig 21591 bp, 23 predicted proteins | sample 1589301 | NCBI WGS metagenome assembly OJAL01 (sample SAMN03283261) | human gut metagenome | biome: human-associated habitat; material: feces | host: Homo sapiens | place: USA | collected 2013
AGCGGGTGTTCGGCCACGGCTGGCTGCTGATGAACGGCGGCAAGATGTCCAAGTCTGTGGGCAACGTGGTGGACCCCGTCATCCTGTGCGACCGCTACGGCGTGGACGCCATCCGCTACTTCCTGCTGCGCGAGATCCCCTTCGGCAACGATGGTATGTTCACCAACGAAGCACTGATCAACCGCATCAACAGCGATCTGGCAAACGACTTGGGTAACCTGCTCAGCCGCACCGTGGCCATGTGCGAAAAGTACTTCGGCGGTACTGTGCATAATGTGGCGGGTACTGAGGCCATCGACACCGAGCTGGAGACCATGGTCAGCGCGCTGACCGCCAAGGTCACTGCCGACATGGACGATTTGACCATCCCGCAGGCACTGATGGAGATCTTTGCGGTCATCCAGCGCGCCAACAAGTATATCGACGAGACCGCACCCTGGGCACTGGCAAAGGACGAAGCCAACAAGCAGCGTCTGGAGAGTGTGCTGTACCACCTGTGCGAGGCACTGCGCGTGTGCGGCATCCTGCTGAACGCCTACCTGCCTACCACTGCCCCCAAGATGATGGAGCAGCTGGGTCTGGACGCTTCCGCACTGGATCTGACCAAGACCGCCTACGGCGCACAGCAGACCTACACCGTGCACAAGGGCGAAGCTCTGTTCCCCCGCATTGACGTGGCTAAGGAGATCGCCCACCTGAAGGAAGAGGACGAGAAGCGCAAGGCCGCTGCCGCTGCTGCCAACAAGGCCAAGGAGGAAGCCGAGAAGAAGGCTGCCGCCCCCGCAGAGGAGAGCACCGTGGACTTTACCCACGAGGAAGAAATCGACTTTGACACCTTCTGCAAGGTGGAGCTGCGCGTGGCCGAGGTGCGTGCCTGCGAGAACCTGAAGGAGAGCAAAAAGCTGCTGCACCTCACCGTCTTTGACGGTGAGCGGGAGCGCTGCATCCTGTCCGGCATTGCCAAGTGGTTCAAGCCGGAGGATCTCATCGGCAAAAAGCTGGGCATCGTGTGCAATCTGGCACCCCGTCCCATGCTCAAGGGCAAGTACGTCAGCGAGGGCATGATCTTTGCTGCCGACACCGCCGACGGCGGCTGCTCCATTGCTTTCTACGGTGACGATACCCCCGTGGGCAGCCGCATCCACTAAGTGAGGAACATCATGTCTGATAATACAGCCGTCCGTGCGGCAAAGCTGGATAAGATCTTCGGTACGCCGGTTTGCGCCGTGCTGCTGGCTATTTTCTGCAATGTCCTGTGGGGCTCGGCCTTTCCGTTCATCAAGCTGGGCTACCGCCTGTTCTCCATCGACTCCGGCAACACGGCCTCCATCTTCTGCTTTGCAGGGGTGCGGTTCATGCTGGGCAGCGTGCTGGTGCTGCTTGGCAGCATTCTGCTGCAGGGAAAGGCACCCCGCCTGCCCCGGGGCAGGGTGGCAGCCGAGTGCTGCGCGCTGGGTCTGTGGCAGACCACGGCACAGTATGCGTTCTACTATATCGCCGTGGCGATGCTCACCGGCGCGTTTGGCGGCATCCTGAACAGCACCCAGAGCTTTCTGGGCGTCATCTTTGCCCACTTTATTTATGGCAATGCGGACCGCATGACCCCGGCAAAAACGCTGGGCTGTGCTGTGGGCTTTGCGGGCGTGCTCATCGGCACCCTTGGCAACCACGGCAGCGGCAGCGGCTGGGGCGTGTTCTGCATGATGACGGCGACCGTCATTTTCACCCTGTCCGGCCCGTGGAACAAGTCGGTCACCAAAAAGGCCGACAGCTTTGCCGTCTGCTTTCTGAACCTGTTTGTGGGCGGGTTGGCGCTGTTTGTGCTGGGTATCGTTATGGGCGGGCGTCTCCATGTGCAAAGCGCTCTGGCTGCGGTGGTCATGCTGTATCTGGCCTTCATCTGTGGTGCAGGCTATATCCTGTGGGCACTGCTGATGAAAAACAACCCGGTCAGCCGCATCGCCATTTTTGGCTTCGTCAACCCGGTGGTCAACGTGCTGCTGAGCGCTGTGCTCAACGGCGAGCCGCTGTTCCGCTGGCAGTATCTGGCGGCGCTGGTGTTCGTGTGCGTGGGCATCTGGCTGGTGAATAAAGCCCCTGCCCAAAAGGAGAAGGTATGACCGGACCTATTTTTGACACCCATGCCCATTACAGCGCCCGCGCTTTTGACGCCGACCGCTTTGCGCTGCTGGACAGCCTGCCCGGCAAGGGTGTGGTAGGCGTGTGCGAGCAGGCCACCCACTCCGGGGATGCACCCCGGGTGCTGGAACTGGCACACCGCTACCCGTGGGTAGTGGCAGCCATTGGCATCCACCCGGAAAGCCTGCTGCCCGCCGCCGATTGCGGCGAGGACGGCCCCGCGCCCACGGTGTCGGTGTACGGCGGCGACTGGGCCGCTGAGATGCAGGCGCTGATGCCTTACTACGACGACCCCAAGGTGGTGGCGGTAGGGGAGTGCGGGCTGGACTACCACTGGCCTGTGCCCAAGGACGCCCAGCTGGCGCTGTTTGAAGCCGAGATCCGGCTGGCGCTGGAACTGGATAAGCCCATCATCGTGCACGACCGGCAGGCGCACGCAGACGTCTACGCGCTGCTCAAAAAGTACCGTCCCAAGGGTATCGTACACTGCTATTCCGGCAGCGCCGAGGATGCTGTGCAGCTGGCGGCGCAGGGGCTGTATATCGGCTTTGGCGGCGCCTGCACCTTCAATGGTGCCAAGCGCGCAGCCAAGGCCATCGAAGCCCTGCCGCTGGACGCCATCGTGCTGGAGACCGACTGCCCCTACATGGCACCGGAGCCGGTGCGCGGCACCCGCTGCGACAGCTCCCTCATCCGCTATGTGGGCACATACATCGCCCAGCGCAAGGCACTGGAGCCGGAAGAAGTGTTCCGCACCACCGCCGCAAACGCCCGCCGGGTGTTCGGGCTGTAACTGTTTTTCCGCAGGTTGCGGGGCAAAGCGCTCCGCTTCTGAATAAAAAGCTGATATTTTTAAACCGATAAGAATAAGGAGATCACTATTATGAAGGCACGCATTCCCAAACACCGCGAGTTCATCATCAACTTCCCTGACAGCATCGACCAGAACAAGGCCAACGAGGGCTGGGCAAAGCTGCAGCAGATCGTGGAGGACTACAAGAAGGCACACAACGGCGCTTCTGTTTACGCTCCCACCTTCATCGAGGACTGCGAGCCCGAGGTCAAGAAGCTGCAGGAAGAGTACGGCTTTGAGTACACCGTGGAGTTCGTTCAGTAAGTTCAGTATTGCCTGATAGTAAAAGGGTCATTGCACAAACCGTGCAATGACCCTTTTTGCGTAAGTTCATCCCATAAAATAGCATACCGGAGCGTCCGCAGACGTCCCGTATTAAACCTCGTAGTCCAGACAGACGCGGTTTTTGTAGTAAGGGCGCACCTTGCTGTTTGCCACTGCCACATGCGCCGGGTGGGTGGAGTAGCCCTTGAGCGCCTCGGCGCTCTCAAAGGTGGTGTCCAGCATCAGGTCGGCGTTGGAGGAGGGAAGGGCATCAATGTTGACATGGATGTCCACAAGCCCCGGAATCTTGCCGGAAAGGCTTTCCAGACCCTCCTTGATGCCAGCTTTGACGGCGGCCTTTTCCTCGGCGGACAACTCGTCCTTCAGCTGCCAGAGAATAACGTGCTTGACCATAACAAAAAACCTCCTGCGTTTTTTCTCATTGTAACAGGGCGAGAAAGAATCCGCAAGAGGAAACAGGAAAGTCTTATGTGGGCGCGAACAGCAGCACCACCAAAAGCACAGCACAGAGCACCGAAACTACGATGCCCTCCAACCGGGTCAGCCGGATGTACTCCTCCGTAGGTTCGGGCACCTGCGTATACCGCCCACGGGAACGCAAGGCAATGGCATCCTCCGGCTGCAGCGCCATAAAAATACCGAATCCGATGCCGAAAAGCGCGACCAAGATCGATAAGATGACTTCCATGGAAACCCCTCACTTTTTGTTTTTGTCGTCCCTGCTCAGGGTATAGCACAGATGTGAGATCAGCAGAGCAGCACTGAACACGAGCGCCGCCACCATCAAAATAGAGCGTAGCGGCTCTACTCTAGGTAGAAAAATGTTGACCAGATAGAGTGCACCGCAAAGGAGCGACAGGATGCCGAAGGGTCTGTGAAAGTGCTTCTTTTCGTCCTCACTGCTCCAGCCAGTGCCGGTGCCATTGTAAAGGTCCCGGATGCCGCGGTATAAAAACAATACGCCCAGTGCTGCGTTCAGCCAGGCTGAAGTGGAAAGGTTCAGGTTCATATAGTTGTACTTGCCTCCCGGCGGCTCAATCCGCGCTGTGCTCCCAGATTTCATACAGGATCAGGTAGATCACATCAACGATGACTGTAATGGTGCGTACCCCGTTGCTCAGGGTAGGGAAGTTGCCCAGAAACTGCGAAGAAGCAAGAACCATTGCGTTGAAGATCTCCCACACGCCGTTTTTCTTCTGCCACATGGCGCGGTATTCCGGGTCGCGGTCATATTGGTTGAAAAAGGTGTGGATCAGCGGGTCTTTGCCCTGCAAGTCGCGGATGCCCATCCACAGTGCCACAAGGCAGAACAAAAGCTCGATAATGTTGTACCAGCCAAACGCCAGCTGCATAAAATGCACCTCCCATCTTTTACCATATTATAACATAGGGGGACGAAAACACAAGGACGCTATTCAACCTTCCTGCGCAAATTTTGCATAAATTGCGCATCAACTATTTGTTGAAACAACATAAAATAAAACCAGCCGGACGAGGCGGTTGCAAGCCCTCGTCCGGCTGGATACTTACTTCTTCGGAGTCATAAGCCTCTTCTCCTTGGTGACCTCATTTTCGGAATACGGGTTTCATAGGGTGACTCTCCTTAGAAACGTTTCTTCAGAATTTAGGTGCTTTACAAGGGGATGAAAATCAACTGTACATTGGACTGACCCTTTTCTCAACTGTTGGACTGCGGCAAACGGTTCATGAGGATGAATTTCATATTACCACATTCTTTCGAGTTAGATTTGCAAGGGAAGCGTCTTACTTAGTACATTGGTAGAACTCCTTTTCAGCTATTCAAATAAGGTTCTCCGGATCATTGATACTTTCATAAGAATCATCTCCAGCGGATCTATCTGAACGCTCTGGGGAAGAATTGAATCGACAGGTTGTCGTGTTATCGCATTATTGATGCTCAAGACCGGCTCTGTTTTTGTGTTTTTATACGGGGGAAACATCCCGTTTGTGGTGAGCCTCTATTTTGCTTCTCAGCGAACCCCGACAGCCTGTCCCTGCTGTGCGGGTTCCATATCAACCATCGGTCTTCGCTCCTTTCTTCTTAAAGTCAGCGGGAGTAACTCTCTTTTGAGCTTCTGCTGTACTTCTCTGGTTTCTGGCTTAATTATACAGGAAGATGCACGTTTTGTCTATTGGCAGACCGCACAAAGAAAAGATTTTGTTTTTGTGCAATGTTAAAACCTGCAGCGGTGCGGAAAAATTGCCCAGAAGTTCCGGACCGTTCGTGAAGGATTTTTCACAAAAGGGGAGAAAGTGCCCGCAAGGTATTATGCACCGGTTCTATTTGTGCTAAAATAGCGTCAATGAATGGTAGTCGCCGCCGCCCCGCGAGATGAAAGTTTCGCGGGGCGGCTTTTTTGCGGCAAAAATTTGCATAAAAAAGAAACGGAGAATCAATCAAAATGCCTAAAACTTTACCGGAACGCATCTTCTTTACCATTGTCATGGCCGCTATCATGGTCTATGGCATGATCGTCTACAATGTGGCGTTGAACACAAACGGCGTGACCAATGCTACTTTTGTTATGGCTCTGCATGAAATGCCGATCATGGTGCCGGTGGCCTTTGTGCTGGAATTTTTTGTGGTGGAAAAGCTGGCCACAAAGCTGGCATTCCTGTTTATGCGCCCCACAGACCGCCCGCAGTTCATCACCTACGCCATCTCGCTGATGATCGTGTGCATCATGTGCCCGGTGATGAGCCTGGTCGCAACGCTGCTGTTCAAAGAGCCGAGCTTTGGGATGTGGGTACATACTTGGGGCTGCAATATGCCCATGGCACTGTGCTGGCAGATGCTGTACTGCGGCCCGCTTGCCCGTGCCATCTTCCGGCTGGTGTTCCGCCGCGGGGAAAAGCAGGCCGCGTAAGGCGGTTTGCCTGCGATTCTATAATAAATATGTATAAGGAATATACATAAGATGCCGCAAAAACATACCGGGGAAGATACCTATACGTTTTTTATATACCTGATATATAAAAGCTATACGGTACGGCTATTTTTGCGGAAATATTTCCCAAAACCGGAAGAATGCGTCTGCAAAGCCTTGGATAAAACAAGATGAATTGTACAGAGTGTACACTTTTGAATGCTTCAACTGTGCACTGTGTACAACAGTTTTGTTTTGCCGGTGCAATGCTACCGGGTAAAATGTAGAATGTGCACAAATACCCTTGCCAATTTTGTGCAATCGTACTATTATACACAACGAAAAAAGACGAAACCGACAAAGAAAGGGGAGGGCGCAGACAGCATTCAGGCAGCGCCTTCCTTGCTTTTTTCACGGTACACAGTCTTTTCTTCGCGTGATAAGAAGGTGTGAAGGGGCGCGGAGCAAAGGTGTGCGGCAGATCCTTGACCGTGGGACTGCCGCAGACCCGGCTCCCGCCCGCAAGCCCTATCCCTGCAGGAAGGAGGAAAAGCAAATGAATAAATTGACGCAGGCTCTGATGGAAGAGCTTACCGTGGAGTATGTCAAGGTCGGCTCGCTGCAGATCCCGGAATCGGTGGTCATCAGCTGGGTGATCATGCTGCTGCTGGTGGTGGGCTCCATCCTGCTTACCCGCAACCTGAAGGTGGATCACATCAGCAAGCGTCAGGCAGCACTGGAAGCGCTGTACTCCCTTGGCAAAAACTTCTTTGAAGGGTTGCTGGGCAAGGAGGGCAGCCGCTATGTGCCTTATCTGATGACCGTGGCGCTGTACATTGCCTGCTCCAACGTGATCGGTGTGTTCGGCGTAAAGCCCCCCACAAAGGATCTGGACGTGACCGCTGCGCTGGCGCTGATGAGCATCGTGCTTATCGAGTATGCAGGCGTTCGCGCCCGGGGCGGCGCGGGCTTTCTTAAGAGCCTTGCAGCCCCTACCCCCATCATGACCCCCATGAACATCCTCGAGATCGCCATTCGCCCCACCAGTCTGTGTATGCGACTGTTCGGCAACGTGCTGGGCGCGTTCGTTATTATGGAACTGCTCAAGCTGGTGGTGCCGGTGTTCGTTCCGGCGGTGTTCAGCTTGTATTTTGACCTGTTCGATGGTCTGATCCAGACCTATGTTTTCGTGTTCCTGACCGCACTGTTCATGAAAGAGAGCATCGGCGGCGAGGAATAAACAACAAATTTTAAAACTGTAATTACAAAGGAGATAGAACTATGAGTGGTTTGGTAGCTCTGGGCGCTGGCATTGCAGCGCTGACCGGTATTGGCGGCGGTATTGGCATTGGTATTGCAACGGGTAAGGCAACGGAGGCAATCTCCCGCCAGCCGGAAGCTTCCGGTAAGATCCAGACGAACCTGCTGCTGGGCGCTGCTCTGGCAGAAGGTACCGCAATTTTCGGCTTCGTCGTTGCACTGCTGATCATCCTGTTCCTGGGCCAGTAACGGAGGCGTGGACGAATGCTGAAGTTGGATTTGAACCTGCTGTGGACCGTGGTGGATGTCCTGATCCTGTATGTGCTGCTGCGCAAGTTTTTGTTCAAGCCCATCCAGAACGTGCTGGATCAGCGCCAGAAGACGATCGAGGCAGACATTGCAGCGGCACAGACCTCCAAGACCGAGGCCGCCGCAGCACTTACGACCGCGCAGGACAAGCTGCGTAATGTGGACAACGAAGCCGCAGCCCGCCGCGAAGCTTACGAAAAGCAGGCCGAGGTGGAAAAGCAGCAGCTGCTGGCCGACGCGCAGAAGCAGGCCGACGAGATCGTGGCTGCCGGTAAGGCCGCTGTGGAGATCGAGCGCCAGAACAAGCTGCGGGAAGCAGATGCACAGGCTACGGCACTGGCACGCTCCATGTGCGAAAAGCTTTTGAAACATAATTTGACCGCCCAGGATGATGATCAGCTGCTGGACGATCTGCTGCAGAAAGCAGGTGCAGGCAATGGCAACTGAATTCAGTCGTGAATTTTTTGCGGATAACCGCATCGTCAAGGCCAGCCTGCGCTGCGCCCATAAACTCCGCGAAAAAGATCTGGACCGCATCAAGTCGGAGATCAAAAAGCTGTATGACGCCACGGAAGTCATCCTGAACATCACCGTGGACGAGAGCCTGCTTTCCGGCTATGTCCTGCAGGTGGGCGACCGCGTGTTCGACAATTCCGGTCGTCATCAGCTGGATAAAATGATGGAGGGCAAGCCCTCGCTGGCTACCCTCAAGACCCGCATCGAGGACTACAAGCCCGCAGAGACCTCCGCAGAAGGCGGTGTGGTCATCTCCTCTGCCGATGGCATCGTGCACATTGACGGCATGAACCGCGCTGTGTACGGCGAGATCGTCACCTTTGAAAACGGTGCCAAGGGCATGGTGGAAAGCGTGGAGCCCGAGCAGCTGGGCGTTATGCTGTTCGATGGTGCCGAGACCGTTGGTGTGGGCACTATGGTCACCCGCAGCGGCAAGCGCGCCGGTATTCCGGTGGGCGATGCTTTTCTGGGCCGTGTCATCAGCCCGCTGGGCGAGCCCATCGACGGCAAAGGCCCCATTGAGGCCGAGGGCTACAACCCCATTGAGAAGCAGGCACCCAGTATTCTGGAACGCCAGAGCGTGGACACCCCGCTGCACACCGGTATTCTGGCCATCGACTCTATGTTCCCCATCGGCCGCGGTCAGCGTGAGCTGATCATCGGCGACCGCCAGACCGGTAAGACTTCCATTGCCACCGACGCCATCCTGAACCAGAAGGACAAGGATGTGCTGTGCATCTATGTGGCCATCGGTCAGAAGGCTTCCTCCATCGCCCGCGTGGCCGAGGATCTGAAAAAGCATGGCGCTATGAGCTATACCACTATCGTGGCAGCTACTGCGTCGGATTCTGCCCCGCTGCAGTACATTGCCCCCTATGCAGGCACTGCACTGGCCGAGTACTTCATGGCCAAGGGCAAGAGCGTGCTCATCGTTTACGATGACCTGTCCAAGCACGCGGTGGCCTACCGTGCCATCTCGCTGCTGCTGCGCCGCTCTCCGGGCCGTGAAGCTTACCCCGGCGATGTGTTCTATCTGCACTCCCGTCTGCTGGAGCGCTCCTGCCGTATGCGGGATGATCTGGGCGGCGGCTCTATCACCGCACTGCCCATCGTAGAGACGCAGGCCGGCGATGTTTCGGCTTACATCCCCACCAACGTCATCTCCATCACCGACGGTCAGATCTTCCTGGAGAGCGCCCTGTTCAACGCCGGCAACCGCCCGGCTGTCAACGTGGGTCTGTCGGTTTCCCGTGTGGGCGGCGCTGCCCAGACCAAGGCCATGAAAAAGGCCAACGCAAACCTGCGTATCGAGCTGGCGCAGTATAAGGAGATGGAATCCTTTGCACAGTTCAGCTCCGATCTGGACGCCGAGACCCGCCGTCAGCTGGAGCACGGCAAGGCACTGATGGAAATGCTCAAGCAGCCGCTGTGCCAGCCCAAGTCCGATGCCGAGCAGGTGGTCATTCTGGTGCTGGCTTCCCACGGCCTGCTGGACACTCTGCCCACCGCAGAACAGCGGGAAAAGACCGCTGCCTTTGTGCGGCAGTTCCGTGCAGACGTCTCCGGCACCATGCAGAAGATCGATGCTGACGGCAAGCTGGAGCCCGACCGGGTGGATGCCATCCTGAACGCTTGGAAAGCTTATGCGGGAGGCAATGACCATGTCGTCCAGTAAGCTGCTGAAGGAGCGCATCGAGAGCATTCAGGATACCATGAAGATCACCAATGCCATGTACCTGATCTCTTCGTCCAAGCTGCGCAAGGCACGGCAGAACTACCAGAATGTGTCCCCATACTTTAACCGTATGCGGGATACCATCTCCCGTGTTGTGCCGCATCTGCCGGAGGAGCCGGAGCACCCCTTCTTCCATGAGCGGAATCTGGAAAACCCCCGGCGGGCGTATCTGGTGCTTACTGCCGATAAGGGCATGGCAGGTGCTTATAACCAGAACCTGCTCAAGTTTTTGCGGGAGCACGCAGACCCAAACGACCGCTTTTATGTCATTGGTCAGGTGGGCTACCGCGCTCTGCGCCACCGGGACCCCCGCCTTGTGGAGGAGTTCCGTTACAGCGCTACCGCACCTACCCTGCAGCGTGCCCGCGACATCACGGTGGACGCCATTGATGACTTCAAGTCCGGCAAGCTGGACGAGATCTACATCGTCTACACCAAGATCCAGAACGCCCTTACCAGTGAGCCTGTCATGGAGCGTCTGCTGCCGCTGGACCGGCGGTTTTTGCAGCCTGCTCCCAAGGGTCTGGGCGACCCCAAGGGCGAGGTGGAACTGGTGCCGGACGCATGGACGGTGTTCGAGCAGATCGCACCCATCTATATGCACGGCATGATCTTTGGTGCCATGACCGAGAGCTTCTGCGCTGAGCAGAGCGCCCGCATGACCGCCATGGATTCTGCCACCAAGAGCGCCAATGACATGATCCGGGATCTGCAGCTGGAATACAACCGCACCCGTCAGGGCTCCATTACACAGGAGATCACCGAGATCATCGGCGGCGCGGCTGCCGTGCAGGATCGGACATAATAAAGGAACTTTCTCTGGCATCGCGCAGCGATGGCTGAGAGGGTTCGTTGGATAAACAAGATTTGACAAGAGGCAATCCAAATGATACAGGGAACTATTATTCGCGTAGCAGGCCCCGTGGTGGATGTGCAGTTCACCGCCGGCAGGCTGCCTGCCCTGCAGGAGGCGCTTACCGTGACCGCAGAGGGCACCGAGCGCACCATGGAGGTGACGCAGCACGTCAACGAGACCACGGTGCGCTGCATCATGCTTTCTGCCAGCGAGGGTCTGGGCAAGGGAATGCCGGTGGAAGCTACCGGCCACGGCCTGACCGCCCCTGTGGGCGAGGGCACACTGGGCCGTATGTTCGACCCGCTGGGCCGCCCCATTGACGGCAAGGGCGCTGTGGACGAGCTACCGCACTGGCCCATCCACCGCAAGGCACCCGGCTTTGCAGAGCAGAAGCCCGCAACTGAAATTCTGGAGACTGGCATCAAGGTCATCGACCTGCTGGCACCTTACGCCAAGGGCGGCAAGATCGGCCTGTTCGGCGGTGCCGGTGTGGGCAAGACCGTGCTGATCCAGGAACTGATCCATAACGTGGCCACCGAGCACGGCGGCTACTCCATCTTCACCGGCGTAGGCGAGCGCTCCCGCGAGGGCTGCGACCTGTGGGGCGAAATGAACGCCTCCGGCGTGCTGGACAAGACCGCACTGGTCTTTGGCCAGATGAACGAGCCCCCGGGAGCCCGTATGCGCGTGGCCGAGACCGGCCTGACCATGGCAGAGTACTTCCGTGAGGAAACCCACAAGGACGTGCTGCTGTTCATTGATAACATCTTCCGTTTCGTACAGGCCGGCAGTGAGGTCTCTGCCCTGATGGGCCGTATGCCCTCTGCCGTGGGCTACCAGCCCACGCTGGCCAACGAGCTGGGCGCTCTGCAGGAGCGCATCACCTCCACCAAGGACGGCTCCATCACCTCGGTGCAGGCCGTCTATGTGCCTGCCGACGACCTGACCGACCCCGCCCCCGCCACCACCTTTGCCCATCTGGACGCCACCACTGTGCTGTCCCGTAAGATCGTGGAGCAGGGCATCTACCCGGCTGTGGACCCGCTGGCTTCCACCTCCCGCATTCTGGAAGCAGACATCGTGGGCGAGGAGCACTACCGCGTGGCCCGCAAGGTGCAGTCCATTCTGCAGCGCTATCAGGAGCTGCAGGACATCATTGCCATTCTGGGCATGGATGAGCTGGACGAGAACGACAAGCTGACCGTCATGCGCGCCCGCAAGCTGCAGAAATTCCTGTCCCAGCCCTTTGCCGTGGCCGAAAACTTTACCGGCCTCAAGGGCAAGTATGTGCCCCTGAAGGATACGGTGCGCAGCTTTGCCGCCATCGTGGACGGCAAGGCCGACGATCTGCCGGAGTGGGCATTCTTCAACGTAGGTACGCTGGAGGAAGCGCGCGAAAAGGCAGAAAAGAAGCTGGCTGAGGAAAAGGGCGGTGCCGTCTGATGAACAAGTTCATGCTGAGCATCACAGCGTCCAGCGGCGAGTTCTATCAGGGTGACTGCGAGGATCTGACCCTGCCCATCAGCGATGGCATCTACGGCGTACAGGCCGGGCATAACCCGGTGCTGGTGGCGCTGCACATGGGCATCCTCCACTTTGTGGTGGACGGCAAAGCCCGGGATGTGCTGGTAGGTGACGGCATTGCCGAGGTGACCCCCGCCTATGTGATGGTGCTGGTGGACAGCGCCGAGAACCCGGAGGACATCGACAAGAATCGTGCCGAAGCCGCCCGCATCCGCGCCGAGGAACGCTTGCAGCATAAGCAGAGTATGCACGAGTATTACCAGAGCAAGATCGCACTGGATCGTGCCATGCAGCGTTTGCAGACCGCTGCGAAGTATAAGCGCTAAGGCAGTATCCCTTTTACCTTATAGGATAGGAAAAAATCCCCGTTTGCCCGTGGCAGCAGTGCCCGGGCAGGCGGGGATTTTTTTTGTTGGAAGCACTTGACAGCTTCTTTTTAAAGTGATATTATTTTGATATCAGAAAGAAATGCTTCCGACCCTGATAAGGAGGGACTTGTTATGGAAGAGAAAATTTTGAATACCCGCAAAAACGGCATGGTTATGCTGCTGCTCACCCTGCTGGGCTATGTGGCATCCATCGCCCTGTTCATTTACAGCATCATCCTGCTGAATGCAGACCGGATGCTTCAGGGCGTGCCGCTGCTGATCTTGTCCATTGCCTATTGGATTGCGGGCATTTTCCTGTTCTGCGGTCTCAAGGTGTTAAAGCCGCAGGAAGCGCTGGTACTCACCCTGTTTGGTGATTACATCGGCACGTTGAAGGGACAGGGCTTTTACTGGGTAAACCCCTTCTGTACCGCCGTCAACCCCGCCGCCGGCACCCGCCTGAGCCAGAGCGGAGACGTGAACAGTAAGGAAAACAGCGTGGCTGCGCTGTTTGGCAATAACGGCCAGAATGCTCAGATGAGCATCGAGTCCATGAGCAAGAAGATCTCCCTCAAGATGATGACCCTGAACAACTCCCGCCAGAAGATCAACGATTGTCTGGGTAACCCGGTGGAGATCGGCATTGCAGTCATCTGGCGCGTGACCGATACCGCCAAGGCTGTGTTCAATGTGGATAACTACAAGGAATATCTCTCCCTGCAATGTGACAGCGCCCTGCGCAACGTGGTGCGGGTGTACCCCTATGATGTTTCTCCCAACGTGGACACCACCGGCGACGGCGTAGCGGACGAAGGCAGTCTGCGCGGCTCTTCCGAGGTAGTGGCTGCCCGCATCCGGGACGAGATCCAGAAGAACGTGGCCGAGGCTGGCATCGAGGTGGTGGAAGCCCGCATTACCTATCTGGCCTATGCGCCGGAAATCGCAGCGGTCATGCTGCAGCGCCAGCAGGCCAGTGCCATCATTGACGCCCGCAAGATGATCGTGGACGGCGCTGTGGGCATGGTGGAAATGGCGCTGGATCGTCTGAACGAGAACAAGGTAGTGGAGCTGGACGATGAACGCAAGGCGGCAATGGTGTCCAATCTGCTGGTGGTGCTGTGCGGCAACCGGGATGCCCAGCCCATCGTGAACAGCGGCAGCCTGTACTGATGGCCGAGCCGAAAAAACAGGTGCCCCTGCGCCTGAACGCCAAACTCTACGATGCCCTTGCCGCTTGGGCAGAGGATGACTTCCGCTCGGTGAACGGGCAGATCGAATATCTGCTTACCGAGTGCGTGCGTCAGCGCAAAAAGAACGGGAAATATGTCTCCGACCAGCTGGACGTCCCGCCGGAGCTGGATCTCCATTGAAGCACCCGTGACAAATGCAAATTATTAAAACAGGCTGCTGCACAAGACCGGTGCAGCGGCCTTTTGTTTGTTATGAGAAAGCTGCGCTTTCCAAGGAGCAGAGAGGACAAACGAAGAGAGAATTGATATACCAATTTGTTGCATAATGCTCCGGTATTTCGTCGAAAAAGCAATCGATGAACTGGAATTTTGGCGAAAACGCTTCTTTTTTGGATTTTTCCAGAAAATAACTTGCCTAAAAGTTTGCGGCGTGCTAAACTAACAGCGGGGAAATGCTTTACGTAAGCAGACAGGGGGTGAAGCTATGAAAATACTGGTCGTGGATGACGGTCAGCTTGCGATCAATTCGCTGATCCGCATCCTGTGCCGGGTCGCGCCGGACTGTGACTATATCAGTGCCATGACGACCGACGATGCTTTGACGTGGATGCGGCAGGGCCCGATGGATGCAGCCTTCCTGAACTTGGAAATGCCGGGGATGAACGGCCTTGCCCTTGCCCGTATGATCCAGAAGCTGCAACCCCGCTGCAACCTCATCGTGGTCACCGAGCACCCGGAGTATGCGCTGGAAGCATTGCAGATCTTTGTCAGCGGCTTTCTGCTCAAGCCCGCCAACGAGTCCGATGTGCGCAATGTGCTGGAAAATCTGCGCTACCCGCCGGAAACGGCGCCTGTGGGCATCAAGATCCAGTGCTTCGGCAACTTCGAGATCTTTGTGGGCGGACGTCCGCTCTCCTTCAAGCGCAGCAAGAGCAAGGAGCTGCTGGCTTATCTTGTGGACCGCAACGGTGCCACCTGCACCAACGGCGAGATGCTGGCTGTCCTGTGGGAGGATAAGCCCGATACCGCTTCGCTGCACAGCCACCTGCGCAATTTGATCTTCGACCTCAGCCATACGCTGGAGGATGCAGGGGTCAACGGGCTGCTGGTACGCGGCCGCAGCACATTGGCGCTGGATACCAGCAAGGTGGACTGCGATTATTATAATTTCCTGCGGGGAGACCGCTCGGCGTTCAATTCCTACCGTGGCGAGTATATGACCCAGTATTCCTGGGCAGAGGTCACCCGCTCGGCGCTGCGCCAGCAGGCCGCAGCTACGCCCAAAAGCGGGTCTATCCCAAGCTATTACGTCCCGCCCACGGGCTTTTAAAACTGCATAAAACACCAAAGGCTGCTGTGCATTGTTGCGCAGCAGCCTTTTTTGACTGACTTTATAACTTGCAGGCCGGGAAAATATGCGTCTCTTTCTGTGAAAATGGGATAATGGAACGCCCGCAGGCGTTCCGTCATCCCGAAATAAATTTTTCAAAACCTTTCCAGTTCCAGCAGATATTCCTTGATCTCCAGCCCCTCGGCGTAGCCGGTCAGGCTGCCATCTGCGCCAATGACCCGGTGGCAGGGCACCACGATGCACAGCGGGTTGCGGTGGCAGGCGCTGCCCACGGCGCGGCTTGCCTTGGGGTTGCCCAGCGCCGCCGCCAGCTGTCCGTAGGTGCGTACCTCCCCGTAGGGGATCTTGCGCAGCTGCGCCCATACCGCCTGCTGAAAGGCCGTGCCCTTTGCTGCCAGCGGCAGGTCGAACTCCCGGCGCACCCCGGCAAAATATTCGTTCAGCTGCTCCTCAGCTTCTTGTAACAGGGGCGTTTCCACCACCCTGCGGGGCAGCGGTTCCAGCTCCGGCGCACCGTCCGGGCAGAAATGTACCCCGCACAGCGCGTCGTTCTCCTCCTCCAAGCAGATGGCTCCAAGGATGCTGTTGATGTACCAGACGTTCAAAACCGGCCTCTTCCTTTCCTGCAAGAATGTGCTATACTGGTACTATCTTAACACAAAAGCTTCCGTGAGGAAAGGGGCGTTTCAACTATGGTCAAGGCACTGGAAGACATCATTGCAAAAAGCAGCAGCATTGTCTTTTTCGGCGGCGCGGGTGTTTCTACAGAAAGCGGCATCCCGGATTTCCGCAGCGTGGACGGGCTGTACCACCAGAAATACGACTACCCGCCAGAAACCATCCTCAGCCATACCTTCTGGGAGGAAAACCCGGAGGAGTTCTACCGTTTTTATCGCGATAAGCTGATCGTAAAGGGTGCAAAGCCCAACGCCGCCCATCTGCGGCTGGCAAAGCTGGAGCAGCAGGGCAGGCTGCGGGCGGTGGTCACCCAGAACATCGACGGTCTGCATCAGGCGGCGGGCAGCAAAACCGTGTACGAGTTGCACGGCAGCACCCTGCGCAACTACTGCACCCGCTGCGGCAAGTTCTACGATGTGGATTTTATCGCAAACAGCACCGGTGTGCCCCGCTGCACCGAGTGCGGCGGCATCGTAAAGCCGGACGTGGTGCTCTACGAGGAGGGCTTGGACGAGGAGGTGCTGTCCGGCGCGGTGGATGCCATCCGCCATGCCGATACCCTTATCATCGGCGGCACCAGTCTGGTGGTGTACCCCGCCGCTGGGCTCATCCGGTACTTCCGGGGCGATAACCTGGTGGTCATCAATATGCAGCCCACCGGAGCCGATGCCTCTGCCGACCTGTGCATTGCAAAGCCCATCGGGCAGGTGCTGAGCGAGGACATCTCGCTGGACTGATTTTTGCGCTTCAGGCGCGCTGTTTCGCGCCGGTTCGCACGCAGTTTTCCGTATGCTGTTTGACAGAACAACAGAACGGAGGAACTGCAAATGATCCAGGTATGCGACCCGCCGCGTCAGCGGCAGGTGCGGCGGCTTTCCGCCGAGGAATTTTTTACATTGGTGCGCTGCGGCGGGGCGGGGTTTTACCGTCCCTGCTCCGAGGTGCTGCGGATGCTGACCGTAGGCGAGGCGTGGGGCACAGCCGGGGCGGCGCTGCTGGTGCTGCCCCTCACCGCCGATACTGCCGCCGCAGCGGCACTGCGCAGCTGGCTGGGACGCAGGCAGCTGGAGGGCGGCTGTCTGCTTACACCGCCGGTGAGTACCGGTACGGAGCTGCCCGCCCGGCTGGTGGAAATTGCCGCCGCCCGGGCAGACCGGCTGCGCCGCAAGGGCACGGAATGGGCGGTGGTAGAGTGCACTGAAACGGCGGCAGCGCTGTTGCCGCTGTATTTTCGGCAGGGCTTCGGACTGCGGGCGCTGCGCCCGCTGGAAAGCCTTGCGCCCTGCTTTTTGCTGCGCACCGGCTGCGTGCCCGCCCGCACTGCGCCGGTGTGGGTGCCGCTGGAAGATAGGGTACAGCTGGCGCTGCTGCTGGCAAAAGGCTATGCCGCGCTGGACAGCCGCCCCTACGGCGGCAGCCTTGCGCTGGCGCTTTATCCGCTGAAAGAAACGGAATAACGTAAACCAGAGAGGGAATGAGAAAGCTATGAAGGCAGTGATCCTTGAAAGCTATGTGATGGAAGAAGGAGACTTGGACTGGTCCGGGGTAAAGGCACTGGTGCCGGACACCACCAGCTATGTGCGCACCGACTACGCCGATATTGCGCCCCGCATCGGGGATGCAGAGCTGGTGCTCATCAACAAGTGCCGCATTGACGAAGCAGTATTGGCACAGTGCCCAAACCTTAAATGGGTGGGCATCATCGCCACCGGCACGGATAATATCGACCTTGATGCCTGCCGCCGCCATGGGGTGGCAGTAGCCAACGTGCCGGGGTATTCTACTTACAGCGTGGCGCAGATGACCTTCAGCCTGCTGCTGGCCATCTGCCAGTGCGCCCAACGGTACGACCGGGCGGTAAAGGCCGGGTACTGGCAGCTGGGCATCCCGGCAGAGTATGGTCTGCTGCCGCAGGTGGAGCTGCTGGGCAAGACCTTTGGCATCTACGGCTACGGCAGCATCGGCCGTCAGACCGCACGCATTGCAAAGGCCTTTGGCATGGAGGTGCTGGTGTGTACCCGCACGGTGCGCCCGGAGTACGCCGCCGATGGGGTGGAGTTCGTGGACTTTGACACCCTGCTTGCCCGCAGCGATGTGCTCAGCCTGCACTGTCCGGCCACCCCGGCGACCCGCGGGCTGATGAGCCGGGAAGCCCTTGCAAAAATGAAGCCCGGTGCCATTCTGCTGAACACCGCCCGGGGCGCACTGGTGGACGAGGAAGCCGTAGCCGATGCACTGGAAAGCGGCAAGCTTGCCTTTTACGGCGCTGATGCCTTTGCCACCGAGCCGCTGCCGCCCCAAAGCCGCCTGCGCGGCCTGCCGGGCGCGGTGCTCACCCCGCATATCGCGTGGACCACCAAGGAAGCCTTGCAGCGGCTGATGGACATCACCACCGGCAACCTGCGCAGCTTTCTGGCCGGGAAAGGCGAGAATATCGTCAACCCTTGATTTTGGCAGGGCGCTGTACTATACTGTTCCATGATTTCAGGCTTTCCCGGCAAAGGAATTGCCGTAAACTATCGTATGCACAAGAGCAGCCGGCAGCTTTGCCGCTGCTCTGAGGGAGGTAAAAATGAGCTACGCCATCGTATTCAGCAGCAAAACCGGCAATACCGCACTGCTGGCACAGACCCTGCAGGAGCAGCTGCCGCAGGCAGACTGCTGCTATTTCGGCGCACCGGACACTGCCGCATTGGCAGCAGATACCCTGTATGTGGGCTTTTGGACGGACAAGGGCAAGGCTGACGCCGACACGCTGGATTTTTTGAAGCAGCTGCGCGGCAAGCGGGTATTCCTGTTCGGCACGGCAGGCTTTGGCGGCAGTGCACCCTACTTTGAAAAGATCCTTGCCGCCACCCGGAAGGCGCTGGACGGCAGCAACACCGTCATCGGCAGCTTTATGTGTCAGGGCAAAATGCCGGTGTCCGTCCGGCAGCGGTACGAGGCCATGAAGGCAAAGCCTTTGCACATCCCCAATCTGGACACCCTGATCGAAAACTTCGACAAGGCGCTCTCCCACCCGGATGCCGCAGATCTTGAGCAGCTGAAACAGGCTGTAAAGTGAGTAAAAAAGAGCGGCCGCACATGGTTTTGTGCGGCCGCTTTTTCTGTATGGGACAAACGCTAGTCGATGGTGGTTTTGGTGCGCCCGATGCCGATGACGGCGGTGGAGATCTTTTTCCAGCTGTCGCAGCCGCACACGCCGTCCACCCGCAGACTGGTGCGCTTCTGATAACCGCGCAGAGCCTGCTCGGTGCGGGCACCAAAGATACCGTCGATGCGGCTGCCGGTCTGGTAGCCAAGGGTGGAAAGTGCGTCCTGCAAAACCATGACATAGCAGCCCCGGCTGCCCCGGCGCAGGGTGGGGTAACCAGCGGTGGTACCGCTGCAGGCCGGGGTGCCGTAGCGGCGGTCAAAGTGCACCCATGTGGGGGTCTGGCTCAGCGGCTCCACATAGCCCCACGCGCCGGTAGCGCGGGCGGCGTTGTAAATTGCGGTGCGCTGGCGCTGGTCAAGGCTTTGCCCCACATCGAACGCTACCCCCGCGTAGTGCTGGCTGCGGGTGCCGTGACCGCCCTCCCAGATGCGGCGGAAGGCGTACCCCACCGGGATTCCCCTGCCGTATTTGCGGCGGGTCAGGTTCCACGCTTCCATGGCGGCAATGGTGGTCCACAGGGTAGGGCTGGACGATTTGCCCCGGAACTCCCGCAGCCGCAGGGTGGTCAGGGTGCTGTAAGGCATGGGGTCGTTCTCGTTCAGGTTTGCGTAGGTGTACACCTTGTTTTCGTAGGCGTCATAGATCAAAAGGCGTGCCATCCCTCATTCCTCCTTCTCGCAGCCGCAGGGGTCGGTGCACTGGGCTTGCAAAGCGTGCCATGTTTCCCGGTACACGATGCCGTTTACCGGCTGCAGCCCCGCCTGCTGCTGGACAGCCCGCACGGCGGCGGCGTCTGCCGCGCCAAAGCGGTTGTTGTCGGCCACATAGTCCTCGCCGCAGGAAAGCTGTGCCCGGCGGTTGAGCCAGCGCTCCACCTGTCCCACCTCCTGCCCGGCGCTGCCCTCGGCGATGGCGCGTCCCGGGTAAGCGGTGCCGGGTGGCGTGTCTCTATCAGGGTTCGGGGCATGAGCAGCCAGCTGCAAGCTCAGCGCTTCCACCGCCGTCCATGTGTCGGCATCGGCAATGCCGGTCTGCTCCAGCCCTAATAGCTGCTGGGCGCTGCGGGTGGCGGCGGCAGTCTCATCGGTATAACGGTCGGCAAGGGGCGGGGCCTCCACGCTGGAAAAATAATAGGCGATGCGCTGTAAAAGCAGATTGTAGTACAGCACGGTATCACCGCTGCTGCCCACCGTCAGCGGGGTGCCGGGGTAGGGCAAACGCTTTAAGGTGACCACCGGGCCGGAGGAGCGCAGCTGGCTGGCGCGGCCATAGAGAGAGTTCCATGTGGTGCGTCCCACCACGCCGTCCACGGTAAGCCCCGCAAACCGCTGGTACGCCCGCACCGCCCGCTCGGTATCCGCGCCGAACTTTCCATCAATGCTTACCGGCGGGATGCTGCTTTCGTAGGCGCTCATGAGGTAGAGGTAAAATTGCAGTTCCCGCACCGCCGTGCCGGCAGAGCCGGTGCGCAGCACGCCCGGGTACTCGCCGGGGCGCAGGGAAGAGGAGAGCAGCCGGTTGGCGATATCGTTGTACACTTCGTACAGCTTTTGCCATGTGGTGCGCCCCACCACGCCGTCTGCCGTCAGCCCGAAGTAGCGCTGGAACCGCCGCACCGCCGATGCCGTGCCCGCGCCGAATTTTCCGTCCACGGTCACGCTTTCAAGGCTTGTGTATACTGTGCGGGCGATCTTCAGCCAGAACTGCACCAGCCGCACATTCTGCCCGGCAGACCCCTCCCGCAGCGGCGTGCCGGGGTAGGCGTTGGGGGTGCCGTTGTCGGACTGGATGCTCAAAAACTCGTCGTACAGCTCCTTCCAAGTGGTCTGCCCCACTATGCCGTCTACGGTAAGGCCATATTTGCGCTGGAAAGCACGCACCGCATTGGCGGTGGCAGTGCCGTATACGCCGTCCACCGTTACGGCGGGGATGGCGCTGTCGTACTGCGCCAGCGTGTTCAGCCAGAACTGTACCTGCTCCACCGCGCTGCCGGAAGCACCGGTGCTCAGCACCGTACCGTTCCATGTGCCGTTGGACAGGGTGCCGGTGGAAGTCTCGCCCTCGCTGGTCAGCTCGGCGAGATCTTTTACCGATACATAGATATAGCTGATCTTGTACCATGTCTGCCGCCCCACCACGCCGTCGGCGGTCAGGTTGAACTGCTTCTGGAACGCCCGCACCGTGGCGGCCATCCGGCTGCCGAATACGCCGTCTACCGTCAGCTTTCCAAGGAAGGGATAGTCCTTGGTGATGCGGTTCAGCTGCCGTTGCAGGGTGAACACCGCCGCGCCGCGGCTGCCCTGCCGCAGTGGTGTGCCGGGGTAGCTCTGCGGGATGGAGCGGATATTTTTGGTGCGCACGATCTCGATGCTGCTGCCGTAGTAGTAGCGTAAGATCTGCAATGCGCTGCGCCCGTTGTTGGCAAGTGTCACCGTGCCCCACTGCTTGAGCCCCGGGCAGGTGACCGACTTGCCGTCGCAGT
>OJAL01000731.1_pt1 | contig 21237 bp, 18 predicted proteins | sample 1589301 | NCBI WGS metagenome assembly OJAL01 (sample SAMN03283261) | human gut metagenome | biome: human-associated habitat; material: feces | host: Homo sapiens | place: USA | collected 2013
AGTATAACAGAAAGAAGGCAATTTGCGGGGAGAATCGCAACAGCTATTCCAAGACGGACACAGATGCCACTTTTATGCATATGAAAGACGACCATATGCGCAATGGCCAGCTAAAACCCGGATATAATGTTCAGTTTGCTGTCAACAGCGGTTTCATAACCGGCATTGGCGTATTCAGCAACAGAACGGACTTCGGCACGCTGATCCCGTTTTTGACCTATTTATGGCATAAGCACGGAAAATCCTATCGCAATGTCGTGGCGGATTCCGGCTATGAGAGTCTTGCCAATTACCGCTGGCTGTTTGAAAATGGCCAGACTGCATTTATTAAGCCCGCCAACTATGAATCGGGGAAAAAGCGTTCTTCAAAGTCACAGGTTGGCAGAATGGAAAACATGGGCTATTACGAACCGGATGACTGCTTTATCTGCAAGAACGGCAGACATCTGGATCTCAGTTCTCACTATACCTCCCATGCGAAGGACGGTACAGAGCGCAAAATCTCTGTTTACCGCTGCGAGGACTGCTCCGGCTGCCCTTACCGTGCAGCCTGCTGCAAGGCTAAAGACAGCGAAAAGCGCAAAGAAATTTTTGTCTGCTGGGAATTTCAGAATCTGCGCAAGAATTCGTATCACAACATTACCACCGAGGAAGGAAAGCTGCTGCGCTGCAACCGTTCCATTCAGGCAGAGGGTGCCTTCGGACAGCTAAAGCACAATCGGAATTTCAAGCGTTTCCTTACCGGCGGTAAAGTCAAAGTCCTGGCGGAGCTTCTGTTTTTGGGGCTTTCCCAAAACATTGCTCACCTGCTGGCAAAGTGCAACAGTGGACTGCAAAATCTGCATTTGATTCAGCCTAAAGCATACCTGAATTTCTGATTTTTGAAAATTTGGAAAACAGGCTCCTCTGGAAAACAATCGTTATTCAGAAGGGCCTGTTTGAGTTATCTGCTTTTTGGAAATTAGGGGGGCTATGGCGAGCGTTTTTGCGCTTCTGGAGGCATTTAACCGTAAAGAGGCTGCTGCACTTGGATTTTTTCCTTGTGCAACAGCCTCTTTCGCGTCACACTTCCTTGAAAGGTGAGAATTTTGTTGCAAACATTCTGATAAAAGCTGTGAAAATTGTTACTGACACTATCGAAATCTCCGAAGGATTGACTTACGAAGCGGATTTAAATGGACTTTGATTATGAATAACCAGCAGGCGATTCTGAGCAATGAGCCCAACTACACGATATTCCGTGTGGGAGACAAAGTAATCAGATTTCGTGCTCCGTATTCGTTGGAGCACTATACAGAGGTAAAAGAATGGGATCACGGCTATATTGTTGCGATGGCGAAATACAAGCAGAATGATAAGCCGGAAGAGGAATATATTGATGTGGTTCCCATTCTGGAAAACTTATATTTCGACCCAGATACATTTCTGGCACCAATTAAGGAAGTGAGGGTTGAAAATGGTTAATGCCCCAAATATAGTCGATGAAGTAGATACGCTGATTCCCATCTTCCATCAGTTTCGTGCCAAGTTCAACAAGTGTAAATTTCACACCCAGAATGATTTTGCAGAGGACCATACTGATAGTCGATAAACAACAAGTCAGGAACTGGTGGACAGGTTTTGCAGAGAAACCAGAGCCACGCTGCGAAAAAGTGTCTATCATGAGACAGCGCAGCCAGTGCCATGCCACATGATCAACTGCTTCTGCATGTATTCGGATTACACGCCGCTGACGCTGGAAGAGTGGGTGGAGTGTGATCAAAGACGACAGAAACTGACTTATAAAACGGAATACAAAAAATAAATTTCTTAAATCGAGAATATAAACTTGAAATTGATGCAATATACTTGTATAATGGAAATGAAAGGAGGGACAGATTATGCTATGCCAGTTTTCATTCCAGAATTTTAAGTCCTATAAAGAAGAAACTACTTTTGACTTTCAGGCGGCGGCTATTCCGGAATTTAGTGCATCTCTTTTAGGAGAGGAAAAAAGTGGAAGGTTGTTGCCGGTGGGAGTGGTTTATGGTCCAAACGGAGGAGGAAAGAGTAACCTTCTTCAGGCCCTTTCTTGCCTTATTACCACGGTGGTCAAGCCTATCCACGATTTGGAAAAGACAAGAGAAGATATTGTCATTCAGCAGAAAGCAGAGTGCGAGCCTTTTTTGTTCGATGATACCTCACATGACAAGCCTACGGAGTTTCAGGTGTATTTCCGTCAGGGAAAAAACGAGTACCGTTATTACTTGGCACTGAAAGAGGATGAAGTGGTTTCGGAGGCACTCTATTGGCGAGCTATTGGAGGAAGAAAGACTGGCACTGTTTTTGAGCGAGAAGGATCGAATATTACGCTTGGTGTTAGCATCAATAAAGCAAGCATCAATACGTCGGTAAACCCCAAAATGCCGTATTTGTCTTTCCTTGCAATCAACTATGATATTCCTGTCATAGCAGAAGTACAAAAGTGGTTTGAGTCCTGTGTGATCCGAAATTACGCCAATCCGGTCGTGGACAGTACCGTTATGATTTCTAAGAATGACGATGTTAAAAAACGAATCGTACAGGCGTTGAATGACATGGGAATCGATTTGACGGGTTATCGATTTGATGAAAATGAAAAGCAACTCTACACGCAGCGGACGGTTAACGGAAAAAGCTACGAACTTAGGTTTATGGATGAATCTGATGGTACGCAGAAGTTGATAGCGGTTCTTCCGGTGCTGCTGATGGCATTAAGAGAAGGAAGGCTGGTTATCATTGATGAACTGGATGCGAAGCTGCATCCTAAGCTGTTGCGTTATGTGATTGCAATGTTCAAGAATCCGAAAATCAACCAAAATGGAGCGCAGTTGATTTTTACGTCACATGATGTGACTACAATGCGAAATACTGTTTTTCGCCGAGATGAGATATGGTTTGCAGCAGAAAATGATAATCACGAAAGCGAGATTTACTCTCTCTATGAGATACGCCGTGAAGACAACGAAAGAGTGAATAACACAGCGGCATACGATAAACAGTATTTGGAGGGTAGATACGGTGCGGATCCCTATTTAAGGAATATGCTGACTGGAGGCGACTGGGAATGAGTCTCAGGCCAGACAAGAAGAGCGACCTTAATAAGGACTGGATGAAGAAACGCCGAGATAAACCTATCAAAATTCAACCAGAATATCAGCTGATCGTTACGGAAGGAACGTCAACGGAACCACAGTATTTTCGAGCAATCCGTGACATCATCAATCAGCAATATCGAGGCAGAGTTCAACTGGATATCTATGGTGAAGGACAGAACACCCTGAGCTTATTTGATAGAGCCAGAAGTCATGTGCAACGCAGCTCCAATGTGTACAAACATGTCTGGATCGTGTATGATACAGACGATTTTCCACAGGACTATATCAATCGGACGGCAGAGTTATGTGAGCAAAGCAGCACGGAAGAAACGGAATATCATGCGATCTGGTCGAATCAGTGCATTGAACTATGGTTTCTGCTACATTTCAGCTATTTTCAGTCAGATATTCATAGAAAAGAATATTGGCCAAAACTCAGTGAGTGCATGACACTATATGGCTTGGGAACCTACTCAAAAGGACGGGAAGATATGTATAGTATCTTGGAGCCATACATGGATATTGCAATTCGGAACGCGAGAAAACTGGATGCAATCAATCAAGAAAGAACACCAGCAATGTCTGCACCGGGGACAAAAGTGTATGAATTGATTGAAAAGCTAAAACCTTACTTGAAAGGCTGACAGGGAGGATAGTCGCCAGAATGAATTTTGGATAAAAAGCAGTGCAGCTTCTGAATGCTTGGACTGAAGTGGTAAGCAGTAAGTAAAAAGCATAGTCGAATAAGATGCGAAAACAGCTCTTGGTCGTTTTCGGTGGTCTGTCGGGTGGGTCCTATGACGATTTTTGTCCTGCCGGCGTTGACGATGCCGTAGTAGTGTAAAAACTACGACAGGATGATATAGACTGACGATGAAACGTGAATTTTTTTGGCTTTGCACAGTTGCACCCAAAACAGGAAAAAGCCTGTTGTTGGTTGCCTTAACGGTGATAAGGAACTAATTCACCTACCAGCTGTTAGCTGACGGTTTCCGGGGTGCATACGGACAAATCCCGTCTGATTTCTAACAGATATGCTCCCTATATAGCGAACAGTGAAATAAAACACTGAAAGCTATATAGGGAGCATTTTTGTATGAGAAGAAAAATATCACCAGCAATCAAACAAAAGGCAGTAGCTTCTCATTCTCACAGTTCAGAAGATAGGCTATTGCCTTATTCGCAAAACGATTTGTTTTTATCGTACCAAGTCCTATATGCATGTGTACAGAACGAATGCGTTTCAAAAGGACCGGAAAATCGTCCTGTACAAATACAGCCTGGGGCGTGGGCACAAGGTAGCCGCTGAGTTTCTGGAGGGCTTTCACGGATATCGCAGCTACTTCTTTTTATTTGATTGTGTTGATGTTACATGCACTTCACACAAAAGATTCTTCTTGTATAGCTTTGATTGATTTGTACTTAGCTGAAAGAGATAGGAAAATTATAGAATCTTTGAGGCAAGAGAAAATGTACAACACAATTATTGGCCGCGCTTTTCCATACCACGCAAAAAATCTTTGTAAATGCCCGGGTCAGAATCGGGAATCACCGTCGCGTGGCAGTTTTTTTCGTAAAATGCAACCGGGCCGACGCTGCCGATGATAGCGTAACCGTAGCCGTGCTCCCGCATGGCGGTCAGGCAGCGCAGCAGCAGCGCGGTTCCCACGCCGTGTCCCTGCTCGCTGTCCAAAACGCGTGTCGGGCCGAAAAAGTCCGGTGCGGTGGCATCATAGCAGGCATAGCCCACGATCTCCGCACCGCGGGTGGCAATCCAGCAGCCGCAAGGGGTGTGGGCAAAAGCCACGGCACATTCGCCGGCAGCGCACTCGCCGGAGTGCTCACCCACCCAGCGTAGCACACGCTCACGGTCAGGCGGCATGGCACGGCGGATCTCCACCCCAAATGCGCGGCTGCGGGCAAGGGCGGGGGCTTCATCGGGCAGGTCGTACAGCTTTACCAGCATGTCAGGCATAAGAGATTCCTCCTTGTTTGTACAAGATTTCAGCCATAACGGCAGCGCCATCGGCGGCATCACCCAACGGGGTAGGAAAAGAGAGGCTCGGAAACTGTGCGTGCAGGCGGGCTGTCAGTGTGGTACGCAGTGTCCTGTTTTTGACTAAAACACTGCCAAGTAGGGCTATGGCACCGTTTTGCAGGTCCAGCGCGGGTATGACGGCGGCGGCCATGGCGGCCAGCTCGTTGGCGGCTTTGTCGACGATGGCGTGTGCAGCGGCGTCTCCCTGCTGCAGGGCAGGATCCAGCAGAGTAGCCAGCGCGGCAATTTCTTTCTTGGTCGTTGTGGGCGCGTAGGTGAACCGGATGACCGACTGCACGCTTTCTGCCCCCAGGCGGTCAGCCACAAGGGCAGTCAGAGCAGTGGCGGGGGCGCGACCATCTGTGGCACGCACCACAGCGCGCAGGATATCCCGCCCCAGCGCGTAGGCGCTTCCCTCGTCATCGATCAGGTGTCCCCAGCCACCGCTGCGTCTCTCGTGGCCATCGGCGGTGCGGGCGTAGCAGATGGAACCCGTGCCGGCGATGAGCACCGTACCAACCGGTGTTCCCAACGCCCCGGCCAGCGCCGTAACCTGATCGCCAACGATTTGCAACGGACCGCGGTAGCCACCTGCACGGACGGTGTTCTCAAGAAAATGGTAAGCATCCGGGTTACTGATGCCTGCGCTGCCGATACACAAAGCACCGCAGCCAGACAACCCACCTGGCTGTGCGGCCAGCCAGGCCATTGTGTCCGCCAGCGTTTTGGCGGTGGCAGGCCGGTCACTGTTGCAGTTCAGTGGGCCGAACACAGCGCGGGTGTTGGAGGAATAGTCCGACCACCGAAGCTCCACGGCGGTCTTGGTACCACCGCCGTCAATGCCAACACAGTAGGGCATTATTGAGCCTCCTTGTTTGCAAAATCAGGGTGGGCGATGGGCAGACGCCCGGGAGCGGCGGAGTGTCCGCGCAGCACATCGGCCACAGCGGCCGTACTGCGGGCGGTATACTCATACGCGACTAGTGTGTAGACATTTTCCGGCAGGGAGAACAGGTCGTAGGGATTTCGCAGCGCCACAGCGGCAATAGGCTTGCCGACAGCCGCCAGTGCCTTGGCCAGGCCCAGCTGCTGCGGGTGCAGATGGCCGTTGTAGCTGCCAATGACAATGCCGGTGCAGCCAGCTGCACGGTCTACCAGCGCGGCAATCTCCTCATCGGTTGGGTCAACGGCGGTGGTCACGCCCTCGCCACCAAGGTGTGCAGCCATCATCGTGGGGAAACTCTGCGCTACATCGTCTACAACATTGCCAACAAGACCGGTGCGGTAAACCGGGCATCCCACGCAGAGCGGATGCGCGCCGAGGTCCGGGCGACCTGCGCGGGGAACATGGACTTCGGTAATGGTAGCGCGCAGCAGCCGGTCATTCTGTGCGGCAGCCTCGGCGGCGTCAAAGGCCGGCGCGGGCGTAGCGGCAAGCTTTGCCTTAGCGGCAAGGATACGGGCAACGCTGGCTTCCAGTTCGGCGCGGTCAAGGCGGCCGTCCGCAAGGGCTTCGGCGGCAGCGGCAGCAGCCTCGCCGGAAAGGCGGGTGGTGTGGGAAATCAGCACGAGGTCCACGCCCGCGTTCATCGCGGCCAGGACGCCGTTTACTGTGCCGAAGAATTTCTGCACGGCCTGCATCTCCATGCAGTCGCTGGTGACAAGACCGGTGAATCCCATCTCACCGCGCAACAGGTCGGTGACGATGCGGCGTGACATCGTGGCGGGCACGCCGCTGTCGTCCAGCGTTGGGAAAAGGATGTGTGCCGTCATGATAGCGGGAACACCGTCGTCGATGACCGCGCGGAAAGGCGCAAGCTCCATTTTTTCCAGTTCGGTGCGGGGCTTGTCCACGCAGGGCAGTGTCAAGTGGCTATCCATCGAGGTATCGCCGTGACCGGGAAAATGCTTGGCAAGGCAGAGTACGCCGCCGTCCTGCAAGCCGCGGATCATACCGGTGGCGTATTTTACTACGGTGCTGGGGGTGTCGCCGTAGCTACGCACGCCGATGATGGGGTTGGCGGGGTTGCAGTTGACATCGACGCTGGGGGCAAGGTCAAAGTTGATGCCAAGTCTACGCAGCTCTGCACCGGTCAGCTTGCCCGCAAGGTAGGTGTTGCCGGGGTCGCCGGTGGAAGCCAGTGCCATAGCGCCGGGTACATTGACACAGTCCTCGGACAGGCGGGTCACGACACCACCCTCCTGATCGACCATGATGAATGGATCATAGCCAGTCTCTCTGCGGATAAGTTCTGTCAGATCCGCGCAGAGAGTGCGCAGCTGGGCTGCATCGCTGATATTCTCGCGGAAAAGGATGATGTTGCCGATTTTGTATTGCCGGATGACCTGCACCAGCTCCGGAGTGATGGCTGTACCGGGAAAACCAGCGACAAGCCGCTGGCCAATCAGAATTTGGTTTGTCATATGTGGTTACTCCTTACTATGTATGTAGAGGGCGGTGGCGCCAGCCCTCTGCAATGAATTTACTCGTACAAATATGCTTTCGCTGCGCGGGCTTTAAACGCAGCAGACTCACGCTCCCAGCGGGTCATCAAGGCGTCAAAATCCGGCCATTCCCCGGCCAGTACATCGCTGCCTGTCAGACGGTTGATGGGCAAAAGCGCGTGCTCGTTCTCGGGCTGCCGCAGGGCAAATGCGGCGGGATACATTTCCCTGATGACATACAACAGCGCTGTACCGGTGCGGATCGTGTCAAATGCTTTCGTGTCGGTCAGGTGGATGTGCACACCCTCGCACCGCTGATTTGCGTGCTTCGATGCGCTGGGTGTGAAATACGCCGCTGTGAAGGCAACGCCCGGCAGCTTCAGCGCGTTCATTCGCGCCGTCAGTGCTGCACCGTTGATGAACGGCGCACCGATTAGCTCAAACGGGGCAGATGTGCCGCGCCCCTCGGACAGGTTCGTTGCCTCCGCCAAGCAGACACCCGGGTAGAGCAGTGCGGTCTCAAAATGCGGGATGGCCGGGCTGGGCATCATCCATGTAAGATCCGTCTCGGGGAAAAGCATTTTACGTCGCCAGCCTTGTACCGGCAGAACGTGCAGCGTGCAGCCGATGTGCTGTTCCTCATTGGCAAGGCGGGCAAACTCACCGGGGGTCAGGCCGTAGCGGGTCGTCAGCGGATAGACGCCGACAAAGCTCTCAAACCCAGGCTGCAGCATGCCGCCCTCGATCTTGCCGCCTAAAGGGTTGATGCGATCCAGCACTACCAGCTCTTTGCCCGCTGCCGCGCAGTCTCGCATGACGTAGAGCAGCGTTGAGATGTAGGTATAAAACCGTGCGCCGATGTCCTGAATGTCATAAATGACCGTATCTACCAAGTCCAACATTTCGGGCGTCATATGCTGAGAGTCCTTGCGGTATAGGCTGTACACCGGCAGCCCGGTGGCAGGGTCGGTGTATGTCTCCACCGTCGCGCCCGCGTCGTGGTCACCGCGTACACCGTGCTCTGGCCCGAACAGCGCTGTCAGCGGAAACTGCGAGTGGATGGCATCGATGCCCGGAGCCAGCGTCCGCGTAATGCCGGATGTGGATGTGATCAGACCGAGCCGCCTCCCTCTCAGCCAGGGCGCGGCGTCTGCCAGATGGTCAAGACCGTTCAAAACCATGGGGATACCTCCTATTGCGGTACAATGCTGTGAAATTTTAGTTCGAGCCTGCTTGTGCAGGGAGAAATGCCAAGTAATGCGCGTGGCAAAATATTTTTTTAAACACAAACAGACAAATTACTACTTGCTAAACCCATTATATTCGCGCTATAATAAAAAGAAAAGGGGCTTACTGAAATTTTGTTTCGGACTTTTTGCCGGGATTTCCGGCAATTTGTACAGGCTAGAAAGAACGGATCAGAAAGGAAGACTTAACACGATGTTCAACTTGAACAATGATACAAAAAAGCTGGCCATCGGTTTGATGAGCGGCACCTCTGCCGATGGCATTGACGCCGCACTGGTGGAGATCAGTGGCCGCTCTACAACTACGAAGGTGCGCCAGCTGGCTTTTGTCACGCTGCCTTTTACCGATGCCGTGCGCAACCGCATCCTGCGGGTGGCGGCAGGGGATTTCGGAGGCAGCAAGGAACTGTGCCTTCTGAACTTTTTGATGGGCAGGCTCAGCGCTGACGCCTGTCTGGCCGTCTGCGCGCAGGCAGGTGTTGACCCCCACAGCATTGCCTTTGTGGGAAGTCATGGGCAGACGGTCTACCATGCACCGACAGTGGAGGAATATTGTGGATACAATGTCAACGGTACGCTGCAAATCGGCGAAGCATCTCTTATTTGTGAGGCACTTGGCTGTACGGTCGTCAGCGATTTCCGTGTGCGGGATATGGCTGCGGGCGGTCTTGGCGCGCCGTTGGTGCCCTACACCGAGTACCTTTTGTACCAAGACCCGGCACGTACCGTGGCGCTGCAAAACATCGGTGGCATCGGCAACATCACAGTATTGCCAAAGGGCGCGGGGCTGGAGGGCGTTTTTGCCTTTGACACCGGCCCGGGAAACATGGTCATTGATGCGCTGGCCGCACGGCTGACGGACGGAAAAGCTCGCTATGATGCAGGCGGCAAAATGGCTGCCTCCGCCCATGTGAATGCCGACTTGCTACGGTGGATGCTGCAGGATGACTACCTGCAGACGCCGCCACCCAAAACCACCGGGCGCGAGCGGTACGGTGCGGCCTATGTGGAAGCACTGATGCAGCAGGCCGCTGCACTGGCTGTCAGCCTGCCGGACACGCTGGCTACGGCCACCCGCTTCACGGCGGAGTGTATCGGTGCAGCGGTGCGGGATTTCTGCCCCATGCGGCCAGATCGGCTCATCGTAGGCGGTGGCGGCAGCATGAACCCTACACTGCTGGCTCACATTGCAGACTGTCTGCCCGGATGCGAGGTGCTGACCAACGAGCAGTTGGGGCTGGACAGCAACGCAAAAGAGGCTGTTGCCTTTGCCGTGCTGGCCAATGAAACTCTGTACGGCCAGTGCAACACCGCCCCCGGCGCGACCGGTGCAGCTCATCCTGTGGTAATGGGCAAAATCAGCCAGTAATGATCAAGGAGGGAGCAGCCACATGACCAGTATTGAAATCCGCGTGCGCGATCTGTACGAGGATCTGAACGTGAGCGAAAAAAAGGCAGCAACATTTTTTTTGAACTATGTGGACAGCGTATTTGCGATGCCCATCGCCCAACTGGCCAAGCAGGCAGACACCACGCAGGTGGCGTGGGTGCGCCTGTGCAAACGCATCGGCTTTGATGGGCTGAAAGATATGAAAAAAGCCCTGTTCAACGAGTTGAATGAAGCGAAGGACACCGGCGTCCAGAGGGAGAACACCGGCTTTTTTACCGATATACGCGACTATAACACCGTGACTGAGATGGCCGAGGCCGTAAAGACCAGCAGCATTTGTGCCATCGAGGACACGATCAAGCTGCTGGACTCCGCCAGCGTTGAGAAAGCGGCAAGCAGCATCATCCATGCGGACACCGTGCGGCTGTTCGGCGTCGGTGCATCGGGGCTGGTGGCGCAGGATCTATACTATAAACTCATCCGCGTGGGCAAGTCCGTGGTATTTGCGCAGGATCTGCACATTCAGCTGACCTACGCCGCCACCATGGGTAAAAATGATGTGGGTGTGTTTATCTCAAACACCGGTGCAACACGGGAGGTCATGGAGTGCCAGCGCTTGGCTCGTCGGCAGGGCGGCATGACACTGGCGCTGACGCGATTTGATCAAAGCCCACTGGCGCAGGAGGCGGACCTGTGTCTGTACACCTCATCACCGGAAATTTCCCACCGCAGCGGCGCTATGAGCAGCCGCATTGCACAGATGTGCGTGGTGGATGTGTTGTTTACCGCCGTAGCGCGGCAGAATTACCCAAAGGTAGAAACCGCACTGGAGAACAGCTATAAAAGCTGCATGACCCATAAGGTACAAGCCGGGGAAGTGTGACAGGAACATTACCCCAAAAAATGCTCCATTGCTCTTGTCAGGGCATCATTCCAGAAAAACCAGTTATGGTCACCGGGGGCTTCGTACCATGTCAGCGGCCAGTCCATGCCCCGCAAATGATCTCGCAGCCGCAGATTGTCCGCAAATAAACCGTCCTGTTGGCCGCATGCCAGAAAGACCTCTGGCATGCGGCCTTTTTGCGTGCCATCGGTAAAACGCGTTGCCAGCGTAAACAGATCGCCCTCCGGAGGCACAACGCCGCCACTGAACAGAGCCTGATCCTCATGCCAGCGGCTGAACGTCGGCAGTTTGGCTTTGATATCTGCCACCGATGAGAACCCAGCTGCACCCGCATACTGCTGCGGCGCGGTCAGGGCACATTTCAGCGCACCATAGCCGCCCATAGAAAGCCCCATGATGTAGGTTCGGGCCGGGTTGGGGTGAATGCCAAAAAAGCGGCGCACCATCGCTTGCAATTCCTGGTTGACGTAGGTGAAATACTTTGGCCCGCAGGCCATATCCGTGTAAAAGCTGCGCTGCACCTCGGGCATGATAAGGATTGCGCTGTGGGTGCGTGCCAGATGCTCTGCCTGTGTGTAGCGTGCCCAACCGGTACAGTTGTCCGTCAGCCCATGCAGAAGATAGATGATGGGCGCGGTGTCAAGGTCGTCGGTATCGGGCATTGTCACCAGCACCGATGTGGTCATACCAAGGCTTTCGGACATAAGGTCACAACGAAAAAAGGCCATATAAGCTCCTTTTGTTTACATCATTCGGCCGCACACCGCGCGCATGGCAGGTTCTGTGCGATCCCATGCGCTGATGGTCGCAGCGGCAAAGGGATAGAAGGTCAATGCGTCCGGTTCTGCCAACGATATTGCGATAAAACGCTTATTTTCATGCGCCAGTGCGGCCGCCGCAGCGGCGGCTTCCTCCCCTTCGGCACGCAGGCCGAAAGCAAACACCACGGCGGGGGCGGCCTTGCAGGCATCCGCCAGTGCGGGCAGTTCGTCCACCGTGTGGTACATGGCGCTGTGACCGTGCAGCAGCCGCGCGGCCAGCGGGGCAAAGCTCTCGGTGATGCGGTCACCCTCGGTTACGCCGATGCCTGTGCCGGACGCCCGCGCGATGAACAGCGACCCCTCCGGCAGCGGCAGCAGACCTTGCGGGTCGCAAACCTCGACACCGGTGTCGGCCAGCGCATCGGCAAAAGCGGCGTGTTCGGACCAATCCTGCACGGCGATTTCGGGATCCGGCATGGTCCAGCCCAACGCCAGCTTGCAGGCCAAAATGCGCCGCACGGCTGCGTCCACGACTTGCATCGGCAATGTGCCATCTTCCACCGCAGCCCGCAGTGCCCCGATGCAAGGTGTTTGCACATCGCGGCCATTGGGGTCGGCATTGTCACCGCCGTTGCCGGTAATAAGCAGGTCGCATCCGGCCAGCGCCGCCAGCACCGCCCCCCGCGGTGCGCCGTAGCGGTCCACGATGGCGTGCATTTGAAGTCCATCACTGATAACAAGGCCATTAAAGCTCAGCTTGCCCCGCAGCGTGTTAGTAATGATAGGTTTGGACAATGACGCGGGCATGCCCGATGCGTCCAGCGCAGGATAGCATACGTGGGCGATCATTACGCTGGCCAGTTCCTCCGCCATAGCGCGGCGAAAAGGCGTCATACAGCGCATCAGCAGATCGGAGGGCGTATCGTCCACCACAAAGCCGAAATGAGTGTCCAGTCCGGTCTGCTCGTGCCCGGGAAAATGCTTGCCACAGGCTAAGACCCCGGCATCACGCAGACCGCGAGCCATGGCGCAGCCGTACTGCGCAGCATCGTTGGTTGTCGTGCCGTAGTATCGGCGCTCAGCCGAGCCAGTCAATGTGTCCAGCACCGGCGCAAGGTCAAGATTGATGCCCAGCGCCCGCAGTTCATCGCCCATGATCCGGCCAACTCGATAGGCATTGTCAGCATCGCCGGTGCGGGCTACGACCATCGCGCTGGGGAATACGGTGGCCTCGCTGCGCAGCCGGGTCACGCAGCCACCCTCCTGATCAATAGCGATAAGCGCTGGCAGACCGGTGGCAGCTTGAATGGCTGCTTGGATTTCGGTGTTGAGCCGGGCTAAATTTTCCCGCCCTGCGCAGTTTTTGCCAAACAGAATAACATTTCCGATATGGTTTGCGCACAGAAATTCACGTGTGGCATCGTTCATTTGCGAAACTTCGATACTTGCAAGTATCATCTGACCCAGCTTTTCGTCGATCGTCATGCGGGAGAGGATAGCGTCAATTTTTGTGGGCATGGTCTACCTCCGTGGTGGTGCAGGGGAGGGGCGATCCCCCTCTCAGGCAGATTCATACAGCCGACAGCGCAGCTGCTTGTGCAGCCCCGATAATGCCGGCAGTGTTACCAAACCTGGCAAGGCGCAGCATGGGTATGGTGGTGGGATGCAGTGGCAGCAGCGCGTTGCGGCAGGCATCCAAAAGAAATTTCCCCGCGCCGCTGATGCCGCCGCCGAGGACAACGACCTCAGGCGCAAAAATCGAATTCAACGATACGATACCAATGCAGACTTCCCGTACATAGCGGGCAAAAATGCCCTTAGCGTCAGCGTCACCGCGCTTAGCGCGGTCAATCAACTTTACCGGTTCTTCTCCGTCTGCCATCCGACGCAGCGCAGTGGCCGAAGCGTATTTTTCATAGCAGCCGCACTGTCCGCAGGAACAGGTCATCCCATCGGCGTGGGTGATAGTGTGACCCAACTCGGGCGCAAGACCGGTAGGGCTGAGCCAGCACTGACCGTTCAGCACAATACCGCCGCCGATGCCCGTGCCCAGCGTCAATAAAAGCCCTGTCTGCACGCCTTGCAGTGCGCCGCCGTGCAGCTCGGCCTGCAGGGCAGCGTGGCCATCATTGATAATCGTTGTGGGCAGACCCACTGCCTCGTGTACAAGTGCGGCCAACGGCTCATCTGTCCAGCTGAGGTTGTTGGCCGTCACAAGGCCACCCGCCACCGTGCCCGCTGCGCTAATACCGACGACATCGGGGCCGAAAGGGGAAATTTCAGCAGCCATCCGTGCGGCTGCATCGGAGGCTTTTGCGGGGGTTGGACAGCTCCACTTGTGCAATATTCGCAAATCATCGTCGAAAATTCCGAATTTGATTGTGGTTCCGCCAAGGTCGATGCCGGCAATTTTCATGGCAGTTTCCTCACAATTTCAAATGTTGCTGACAGCCAGCTGACCGCCTTGCCAGACATACTGTACTCGCCAGTCGTCGCTCCATGCGACACAATCGGCAAGGCAGCCGGGGGTAAGTTCGCGGCGCAGTCCAAGGCAGGCAGCGGGCAGGGTGGACGCCATGCGGCAGGCCTCGGCGGCAGGGATGCCAACGGATTGCAGATTGCGCACTGCGCCATCCAGATAAACACCTCCGCCATCCAGCGTTCCATCCACGCAGCGACTGACGCCGTTTTGCACGATGTAGCCCTGCCCATTGAAGGTATAACGCCCATCGCGCAGGCCGTGGGTGGCCACACTGTCCGATACGGCGATCATCCGATCCGCGCCTTTTATCTTATAAATCAGCTGCAATGTTCCGGGGTGTAGATGGACAAGGTCGCAGATGCACTCGGTGGTAACACGGTCGTCCAGCAACGCAGCAGCTACAACGCCGGGATCGCGATGGTGCAGCGGCCTGCAAGCGTTGAATGTGTGGCACAGCCCTGTAAAGCCTGCGTCAAAAGCTCGCCGCGCGGTAGAAAAATCCGCATCCGTGTGTCCGGCCTGCACGCGCACTCCGTGAGCTGCCTGCGACTGCCCCAGCGTGATGGCCTGTGGCAGTTCCGGCGCAAGAGTGATCTGGCGGATGATATCCTCATACCCCTGGGTCAGCTCTCGATAGGCGGCAGAGGATGGGATACGCAGCGCAGCAGGTGGCATTGCCCCCGGGCGGACCGGGCTTAGAAACGGCCCTTCCAGATGCACGCCGATGATGCGCGTTCCGGGCAACTGACTGGCAGCCTGCTTTTGCATGGCGTCCTTTACAACACCCAACGCTCGGCGCATGACGGGCAGCGACTCCGCGCCCAAGGTAAGCAGCACCTCGGTTACGCCGCAGCGCAGCATCGCCGCAAGAAAATCGGGAAGTGGGTGTGCGACCTGCTCGGGATCAAAGCCCTGCCCGCCGTGGCAATGCAGATCCACAAGACCGGGGGTAAGAATATCCACTGCAAAATCAGCCGGACCGCCGCCGGCAATGGCAGTGATCCGACCATTTTCGACGGTTACAGTTTTATCCGTCAGGAATGTGCGCCCGGTCAAAAGCCTTTTTGTAAAAATTTTCATGGCAGGTAAATTCCGTTGCAGATAGGTCAGTTTATCCTTAACGCTTCAGCGATCCGACCTTGGGTCTGAGCAAGTCGTGCTTCCGCAGCGGGGGCGTCAATACCGCGCAGGATCATCAGAATTGCGGTCTTGGCGCTGTAATTGCACTGCTCCAAGGCAGCGCAGGCAGCGGCGGTGTCAGCGCCTGTGGCGGTACGCACGATGCGCACGCAGCGTTCCACTAGCTTTTCATTGCTGGCGCGTACATCTACCATCAGGTTGCCGTAAACCTTGCCAAGCTTGATCATGGTGGCGGTGGAAAGCATATTCAGCACCATTTTTTGCGCTGTACCGCTTTTCAACCGTGTGGAACCGGTGACGACCTCCGGCCCGGGGCTGGGGGAGATGCCAATGTCAGCGCTCGTGTCCACCTCGCTGCCGGGGCAGCAGGTCACGCTGATAGTCGCCGAGCCAAGGCTTTTGGCGTAGGCTATTGCCCCCAGCACATAGGGAGTGCGCCCGCTGGCTGCAATGCCACACAGCACATCCTTGCCGGAGAAATGCAGTTTTTCCAAATCCTCGCGACCAAGGTCGCGGTTATCCTCCGCCCCTTCGACCGGCACAAGCATGGCACTTTGACCGCCCGCAATGACGGCGTCCACCATGTCGCGCCCGGCACCGAAAGTGGGCAGACACTCAGCAGCGTCCAGCACGCCCAACCGCCCGGACGTGCCGCAGCCGCAATAAATCAGCCGCCCGCCGCTTTGCAGTGCGGTGTAGATTACATCAACGGCCTTGGCGATCTGTGGCAGCTCCGCCTCGACCGCAAGGGCGACCTTTTTGTCCTCCTGATTCATCAGGCGGACGATTTCAAGCGTTGAGACCTCGTCAATATGGCTGGTAGCGGGGTTTCGCTGCTCGGTAGAAATTGAATCAAGTTTTACCATAAACGTTTCCTCACATTCGGCAGGGATTGCCTCTGTCAGCTTATCCTAGGACAGCACCGCACAATTCCCGCCTAATGGCTTTAAGCACCCTCCGGCGGCTGCGGCACCTAGAATTATGCGGTATTGCCTTAGCCCTTAACGCCGCCGACAGTAAGGCCTTTGACAAAGTATTTTTGCAGGAAAGGATATAGAATGATGATGGGCAGCGTTGAGACGATGATGACAGCCGACTTGATGGCGATGCCCAAAGACGTCTTGTCTGCCGAGCCTGCGCCATCACCCACCATGGCCGTACCGTTGACGATGTTGCGCAGGAACAGCATGACGGGATACTGATCTTTGTTGAGGTATATCAGAGAGTTGAACCAGTCGTTCCAGAAGAAGACCGCGTAGTACAGACCCACCGTAGCGATGGCCGCCGTAGACAACGGCACAACGATGCGGCGCAGGATGCCCCAGTAGCCAAGGCCATCAATGAGGGCCGCCTCCTCCAGCTCATGGGGCAGTCCTTTAAAGGCGTTGACCATGATGATGAGGTTGAACTGACTGATGCAGAATGGCAACAGCATGGCCCAGCGGGTGCCAGTCAGATGCAACGAGGAAACAAGCAGGTAGTTGGGAATCATGCCGCCAGCAAAAAACATCGAGATAACAACAAGTTTCATAAAAAATTTGTGGCCCAGCAGGTAATCTTTGGAAAGGGGATAGGCGAACATGATGGTCATCAGCATGGCTATGGCTGTGCCGCAGATCGTGTAGAAGAATGTATTGCCGTAGGCCTGGAAGAAGTTCGGGTAGGTGAAGATCTGCTTGTAAGCGTCCAGATTGAAGCCCACCGGCCAGAAAGAAACCTGATTGTTGATGATTGCTTTCGAGCTGGAGAAAGACAGCGCTGCCATATACACAAAGGGCAGGAAACAAATCAGCAGCGTAAGGATCATGACGAGGTTCACAACGCCGTCAAAAACGCGGTTTTCTGTTGTTTTATAGTATCTACTCATTTTGCTGCCTTTCTTAATACAAGCTCTCGTCCGTCAATTTTCTACTGATCGCGTTGGAGCCGGAGACCAGAATCAGACCGATAATGCCGCCGAACAGACCGATGGCCGTTGCGTAGGAGTAATTCTGATTTTGCAGACCAGTGCGGTAAACAAGGGTGTCGATGATGTCACTGACGCCGGAGTTGGAGGGCGTGTACATCAGCAGGACCTTCTCATATCCGATGCTGAGCATACGGCCAACGTTCATAATCAGCATGACCATGATCGTCGGCATGATAGAGGGGATCGTCACATGGAATATCTGCTGGATGCGGGTCGCACCGTCCATCTCGGCAGCTTCGTACAAATCGCTGCTGATACTGGTGATGGCGGCCAGATAGATGATAGCCGTCCAGCCGGTGTACTGCCAGGACTCCGAAAGGATGTACAGCGGGCGGAACCAGCTGGATTCATTCATGAAGTAGACGGGTGTCATGCCGAAAACGTTGTGCAGGAAGTTGTTCAAAAGACCCGTGCTGGGGGAGAGGATCTCGTTCATGATGGCGATGACAACGACAGTTGAGATGAAGCGGGGCATATAAGAAATCGTTTGCACGATCTTTTTCAAGTATTTGCTGCGAACTTCGTTCAGCAGGATAGCGAAGATGATAGGCAGCGGGAAGTTGATGGCCAGATTTTCCAGCGAGACAACCAGCGTGTTGCGGAAGGCGCGCCAGAATGCGGGGTCTTTTAAGAAGCGTTCAAAGTAGCGCAGAGTCCACTCGGTGCCGAACATGCCTTGACCGGGACGGTAGCGCCGGAAGGCCAGAATGTTGCCAACCATAGGCACATACTTGAAAATGATGAAATACAGTACCGGCAGAATCATCATGGCATACAATGCGCTGTATTTTTTTATGTGTTTTAGGGTGTGTGAACGCCGCTTGGCCTTCTCGGCCGGCGTAAGCTTTGGTTTTGCCTTACCCATGGATTGCGCTCCTTTTACAATAAAAGCAGGGGGCATATCCTCCCTTGGATGTGCCCCCTGCTGAGGATCAGTACGGATTTTTACTTGTTATCGTTGTACATCTGCAGGTATTCGTCGATACTCAGATTCTTCATCTCAGCAACATAGGCATCCCAATCGGTGTCGGTGCTCTTCTTGCCTGTGATGAAGGCATCGGCCCAAACCTCGAAGGTGTCGCCAAGCGGGGTGCGCAGGCTGGCGGCGTCCTCAGCAGTCAGGTCATCAAACTGCGGCGTCGGAGGCACAGGCTGGATGGCATCGGGCATAGCGGCAACCTCAGAGTTGATCTTGGCGTAGTTCTCATCGTACTTGGACATCTCACGTGCGTTGATCCAGACCATCTGGGTAACATCTGAGCCACAGCCGTACTTGAGCTGCATGGACTTGTAGATGCCGTCAGCACTGTTGACGATCTCATCAGAGTAGACGATCTTGTCGCCGTCCATGGTGTAGGTCTCGCCCTCAACACCAAGGCACCACAGCTTTGCGTTTTCCTCAGAGTAGAACATCTCATCGATGGTACGGACAATGCGCTCGAAATCATCGCGCTCAGCGGTCTTTGCAGGGAACATGATGCCGGAACCGGTACGGCTCTTGGGCTGGTGATGTGCGCCTCCAGGGCCTTCCAGCGGAGCATACATCTGCAGCTTGAAGCCATCGATCTCAGTGGCAGCCTCAACACCGCCGATTTGGTCGTAGTAAGCGTAGGTCGCCATCGAAGCGCCGGTAGCCATTTTCTGACTCCACTTGTCGCCATCGATGGGATCTGCCATCTCGGGGTCGAGCAGACCTTCAGCATACAGCTTGCTCAGGAAAGCGAAGTACTGCTTAGCCTTGTCATCAATCGCACCAGCAAAGTGTTCTTTGTTTGCGTAATCATAGCTCAGGACATAAGAACCGTCAGCACTATTCTTACCAACGCTGATACCATAGGAGGGCATCGTCATGCGGAACAGAACGCGGGGACCGGCAAGGATGGTCAGCGGGTAGGAATCCGGATGGTCTTGCTTGTAGGCCTTCAGGATTTCGTACAGGTCATCGAAGGTCTTGGGAGCATCGAAGCCCTTCTCCTCAAGGTAATCCTCACGCAGGATGAGACCGCCGTCATAGAAGCTCTTGTCCGTCAGGGAGGGCATATAGTAGCGCTTACCGTCCTGCAGGTTCAGCTGATTGACATCGTCCTGCAGACCCATTTCCTCTACGCGGGCGTTGAAGTTGGGTGTCCAATCACTGTAATCGCTGATGGGAACGAGAGCGCCGTTCAAGGCCAGAGATGCATTCTCACCTGTTGTGGTCTGGTAGAGAATGACATCGGGTACATTCTCGCCGGTGTTCAGGGCGAGAGAAACCTTTGTGGAGTAATCGGCAATGGGAATTGCCTCAACGTCAAGGTTGACATTGCAGCGCTTCTGCACTTCGGTGAAGGTCAGCCAATCCTCTTTATAAGGGAGGGTGGCGTTATCCGACAGGTAGATGCGGATGTTGAGGGGATCCTCGCTGGAATAATCCGGCGTGCCGGACTCGGTCGAAGTGGCAGCGGAGCTGGCGGATGTGCTTTCAGCGGGGGAACTGGAACTGCTGCTGCCGCAGGCTGCCAGTGTGCCAACTGTCATGCAAGCTGCCAAGGCCATTGCCACGGTACGGCTGACTGATTTTTTCATGTAATTTCCTCCTTTTAAATAATGCCGTGCGAATTCTCCTGCCGCAGCGGCAGTGTTTCGAGTGATGGATTCTGGCTACGCTTAAAGAACTATTGTTTCTTAATGCTTGAGCTTTTCGGAATATTTGTTTCAGCGTCTCTATCATATGCCATTTTAGAACAAACGTCAATAGCAATGTGAAATTTTCATGATTATTTACAAACAAACTCCTGTAACTTTAAGCAAAACGGAAAATTTCCAATTTAACAAAAGAATGGAAAGGTTGAAACAACCTACCGTAAGCATCCCTGAAAAAAGGGCACAGAAAGGCCAGCCCCCGTAAGGGAGCAATCAAAGGGTATCAGCGTAAAGTTAACTGGCGAAGAGCTTTTCTGTAAACACCTGTTCGATCTATCGTTTGCTGAAGCGTCGGAACGAAACAGGAAGCTACGAAACTCAGATGAATTTCCGTGGAAAGCAGCCCAAATCGTCAGATGCAGATCATCAGCATATCCTTTCACTTCTGGAGAAACAGCCGGATGCCACATGTCTGGAGATCATTGAAGCGTTGAATTTGCCTGTCAGCATTGATACAGTCTGGCGTTTTCTTCAGAAAGCAGGATACCGCCGCAAGAAGAAGTCTCTTCATGCCAGTGAACAGGAGCGTCCCCGATGTGGCCGAGAAGAGGAAAAACTTGAACGGCCTTATATGTGGATTCAGTGTAAGTGACCTTTTCCTCTTTGACAAATCATAGCAGGATTTTGTTCAACTGCAGGTTCAGGATTTTGCTCAACGCTTCCAGTCGACCCTTAGTGACTTCGATGTCTTTCGGCTCCCGGAATCTAAAACCAGCCATGTTCTTTAGTTCCGAACGCAACTCATCGGTAAGCATTGCCTGAGCCGTCCTGATGAAATCTCCACCGATCCTTGGCTCACACTTCGATATGCACCATTCCGTGTTCTTTTCGAGTGTTTCCGTGTCAAATTGGAACAGCAGACTGCGGTTGTTGTCGTACACGGGAGCCATTCCCTCAATTCGCATCGAGTTATTATCAAAAAGAAAGCCGACATTTTGGTGTTGTACAATAAAAGTTGACATAGAGAACTCAAAGGGCCAATATATAGAAAAGGACAAACAGGAGGCAACGAAAGATGGCTCGGAATCAACGAAAATACAACACGGAATATAAGGTGCAGGCC
>OJAL01000746.1_pt1 | contig 20976 bp, 16 predicted proteins | sample 1589301 | NCBI WGS metagenome assembly OJAL01 (sample SAMN03283261) | human gut metagenome | biome: human-associated habitat; material: feces | host: Homo sapiens | place: USA | collected 2013
TGCCAAGGGCCCCACTATTAGGGGGGCTGTCGAGCGTATGCGAGACTGAGGGGTTTGGTTGCGCAGAGCTTTAACATTTTGAGATAGAGGGACAATAACAATGGCAGAACAACTCTGGAAGGGCCGCTTCTCCAAGGCGGTCGATTCGCGCGTCAATGACTTCAACTCCTCCATCCGCTTTGACCAGCGGATGATCGCGCAGGATATGCGCGGCAGCGGGGTCCACGCCGCCATGCTGGCCAAGCAGGGCATCATCTCCGAAAAGGACTGCGAGGATATCCTCAGCGGGCTGGCCTCCATTGCCGACGATCTGGCAAGCGGTGCGCTGGAGATCGACCCCAACGCCGAGGATGTGCATACCTTCGTGGAGCAGACCCTGACCGCCCGCATCGGCGATGCAGGCAAGCGCCTGCACACCGGCCGCAGCCGCAACGATCAGGTGGCGCTGGATATCCGCCTGACCCTGCGGGACTACAGCCACACCCTGCAGGCTTACATCGTGGAGCTCATCAAGGTCATCTGCAGGAAGGCCGCGGAGAATACCACCGCTGTCATGCCCGGCTACACCCACCTGCAGCGCGCCCAGCCCATCACCTTTGGCCATGCGCTGATGGCCTACGCCTCCATGCTCCTGCGCGACCTGCAGCGCTTTGAGGATGCCACTGCCCGCATGGATGCCCAGTGCCCGCTGGGCTCCGGCGCTCTGGCCGGTACCACCTACCCACTGGATCGTCAGTTCACCGCCGAAAAGCTGGGCTTTGCCGCACCCTGTGCCAACAGTCTGGACGGCGTTTCTGACCGTGACTTCTGCATCGAGCTGGCCAACGCCATTTCTATCTGCATGATGCATCTGTCCCGCCTTTCCGAGGAAATCATCCTCTGGTGCAGCTGGGAGTTCAAGTTCATCGAGCTGGACGATGCCTTTACCACCGGCTCCTCCATCATGCCTCAGAAGAAGAACCCCGATGTCACCGAGCTGATCCGCGGCAAGACCGGCCGCGTTTACGGCGACCTGAACACCCTGCTGGTGATGATGAAGGGCATTCCGCTGGCTTACAACAAGGATATGCAGGAGGATAAGGAAGCCATCTTCGATGCAGTGGATACGCTGGAGCTGTGCCTCAAGACCGTCACCCCCATGCTGGACACCATGAAGACCCTGCCTGCCAATATGCGCCGCGCTGCCGCCAAGGGCTTTATCAACGCCACCGACTGCGCCGACTACCTGACCAAGAAGGGGATGCCCTTCCGGGATGCCTACAAGCTGACCGGCTGCATGGTCTCCGACTGCATCGCAAAGGATAAGACCCTGGAGGAACTGACCCTTGACGAATTCAAGGGCTACAGCGCCCTGTTCGAGAACGATATCTATGATGCCATCGACCTCATCAAGTGCTGTGAGGGCCGCACCAGCTACGGCGGCCCCAGCGAGGCAAGCGTCAACAACCAGATCCGGCTGGCCATGGACCAGCTGGCCGCATGGGAGGCGAACAACGCATGAGCGTAAAGGTCTTTATCGACGGCTCCGCAGGCACCACGGGACTGCGCATTGCCGACCGTCTGGCTGCCCGGCCCGAAATTGAACTGCTCTCCATCTCCGAGGAGGGCCGCAAGGACGTGAACGAGCGGGCAAAGGTCATCAATTCGGCTGACCTCGCCTTCCTCTGCCTGCCGGATGCCGCCTCCAGAGAGGTCATGCCCCTGCTCCGTCCGGATGTCAAGGTGCTGGATACTTCCACGGCTTTCCGCACGGATCCCAACTGGGTCTACGGCTTCCCGGAACTCAGGGGCCAGAAGGAAAAGATCAAAAATGCCTGCCGCGTGGCGGTGCCCGGCTGCTATGCCAGCGGGTTTATCAGCATCATGCGGCCTCTGGTGGAGCTGGGCCTTGCCGGAGCGGGTGATTTTTACAGCTGCACCGGTATTTCCGGCTATTCCGGCGGCGGCAAAAAGATGATCGCCGATTACGAAAGCCCCGACCGTCCGGCCCACAGCAAGCTGGATGCACCCAAGAGCTACGGTCTGAGCCTTGCCCATAAGCATCTGCCCGAGATGCAGAAGATCAGCGGGCTGGCAAACCCGCCCGCCTTTGTGCCTGTGGTCTGCGATTATTACAGCGGGATGCAGGTGCTGGTGCCCTTCCAGCCGGTCTGGGGCGGTGCCGAAAAGGTGGCCGCAGGGCTGGCGGAGTATTACAGGGATGCCGCCACCATCAAGGTGCACGCCCTGAACGAGCCGCTGCCCGAGAATGGCCTGTATTCCAACGCTATGGCCGGTACCGACCGCATGGAGCTGTACAGCACCGTGAACGCCGCCGGGGATCAGATGATGCTGGTCTCCCTGTTTGATAATTTGGGCAAGGGCTCGTCCGGCGCGGCAGTCCAGTGTATGAATCTGATGCTGGGTCTGCCGGAGACCCAGGGGTTGGAATAAAAACTCCCTTCGTCTGCTCACGGCGTTCGCATCCACCTCCCTCGAAGAGGGAGGCTTTTGCAGCTGACGGTTACGCAAAGGCTCCCTCCGTGAGGGAGCTGGCACGGCGAATGCCGTGACTGAGGGAGTATTTCTTTGTGGGAAAGGAAAATCGTTATGCAGTATCAAGAAGTTGCGGGCGGCATTTGTGCCCCCAAAGGCTTTGCAGCGGCTGGTGTGCACTGCGGCATCCGCGCAAATCATAATGAAAAATACGATCTGGCACTCATCAAGGCGGAGGTGCGCTGTGCCGCCGCCGGTGTCTACACCACCAATAAGGTCTGCGGCGCACCCATTAAGGTGGACCGTGCCCACCTGAAGGACGGCTATGCACAGGCCATCCTTGTGAACAGCGGCAACGCCAATACCTGCGCCGCCAACGGCGTGGCTCTGGCCGAGGAGTGCTGTGCGCTGGTGGGCGAGGCACTGCACATCCCTGCCGAGGATGTGCTGCCCGCCTCCACCGGTGTCATCGGCCAGCCCATGGTCATTGACCCCTTTGCCCGGGGAATCCCCGCCGCCGCCGCAAAGCTGGCGGCAACTGCGCAGGGCAGCACCGATGCAGCTACGGCCATTATGACCACCGATACCCACAAAAAGGAGTACGCCATCCAGTTTGAGCTGGGCGGTAAGACCTGCACCGTGGGTGCCATTGGCAAGGGCAGCGGCATGATCGCCCCCAACATGGCCACCATGCTGGCCTTCTACACCACCGATGCCGCCGTTTCCCCCGCTCTGCTGGAAAAGGCCCTCAAGACCGTGGTGCCCGGTACCTACAACCAGATGAGCGTGGATCTGGATACCTCCACCAACGATACCCTGATCATCATGGCTTCCGGTCTGGCCGGAAACCCCGAGATCTGCGAAGAGAACGCCGACTACGATGCCTTTGTGGCGGCCCTGACCGCCATTGCTGAGCACATGTGCGCCGAGCACGCCGGTGACGGCGAGGGTGCCACCCACCTCATCACCTGTGAGGTGACCCACGCCCCCGACCTGAAAACGGCCCGTGCCGTCAGCCGCAGCGTGGTCTGCTCCAACCTGTTCAAGGCTGCTGTCTTTGGCCGCGATGCTAACTGGGGCCGCATCCTCTGCGCCATCGGCTACACCCCCGGCGATTTCTCCATCGACAAGGTCTGCGTCTGGCTGAGCAGTGCCGCCGGTGAGGTCTATGTCTGCGAGAACGCCGCCTACCACCCCTACAGCGAGGACGAGGCCGCCAAAGTTCTGGCGGAGCATGATATCCTTGTCAAGGTGGACATGGGTACCGGCGATGCCAGCGCCAAGGCATGGGGCTGTGATCTGACTTATGATTATGTGAAGATCAACGGGGATTATCGGACCTGATAAAACTCCCCCAGTCGCCTGTGGCGACAGCCCCCTCACGGAGGGAGCCTGAAAGCCTCCCTCTTTGAGGGAGGTGGCATCGCGCAGCGATGACGGAAGGAGTTTGTCTGGTGGAAAATGAATGCCGGAGCAAGCGAGCTGGCGGCAAGGAGAGTATATGAAAAACGAAGAAATGGCCCTCCTGTTTTCGGAGGCGACCCCTTACATCCAGAAATACCATGGCAAGACCATGGTCATCAAATACGGCGGCAACGCCATGATCAACGAGACGCTGAAGAACGCCGTGATGAACGACCTTGTCACCCTGACCCTGCTGGGGGTGCGGGTGGTGCTGGTGCACGGCGGCGGCCCGGCCATCAACGAGATGCTGAAAAAAGTCGGCGTGGAGAGCCATTTCAACAACGGTCTGCGTGTGACCGATGACGCTACCATGGAGATCGTTCAGCAGGTGCTGGCCGGTAAGGTGAACAAGGACCTTGTGGCAAAGCTGCGCGGCCGCGGCGTGGGCCTGTGCGGCATGGACGGCCAGATGCTCCGCTGCACCGAGCTGGACCCCGCGCTGGGCCATGTGGGCGAGATCATCCATGTGGACCCCACCCTGATCTCCACCCTGCTGGACGGCGGCTATATCCCTGTGATCGCAACGGTAGGCATGGACGATCTGGGCCAGGCCTATAATGTCAACGCCGACACCGCTGCCGCACAGATCGCCATTGCCCTCAAGGCCGAGAAGCTGGTTTCCATGACCGATATCGCCGGCCTGCTGCGGGATAAGGACGATGAGACCACCCTTATCCCCGAGGTGGAGGTCAGCGAGATCGAGGGCTACAAGGCTGCCGGCATCATTGCGGGCGGCATGATCCCCAAGATCGGCGGCATGGCCGATGCCATCTATCAGGGCGTGCACGAGGCGGTCATCATCGATGGCCGCGTGCCCCACTCCATCCTGCTGGAGCTGTTCTCCAACCGGGGCTCCGGCACCCGGTTCTACCGCCGCAGCCATCAGGAATAAGGCTTGCTGAAAATTATATCGGGCGATATAATAAAGATGAATAGGCTCCCCCTTTGGGGGCAACGACGACGACCGCCGCCAGTGGCGGATTGAGGGAGGAGTTGTTGGGGCAGTGGCCAGCAAGGTGCGAGTGCAATTGCACGAAGCAGCTGCTGGGAGCCACAACCTGGGCTGGCGAGCGAATGCGAGACTGAGAGGGCGAGGACGCTAACCAAGGAGGGTATATCTATGGATTCCGAAAAAGTCATCAAGCGGGATAACGAATATGTCCTGCACACCTATAACCGCAACCCCATTGCACTGGCAAAGGGCCACGGCCTGTATGCCGAAGGCCCCGAGGGCCAGAAGTATCTGGATTTCACCAGCGGCATCGGCGTGAACAGCCTGGGCTACTGCGACCTGACCTGGGCCGAGGCTGTCTCCGAGCAGGCCCATAAGCTGCAGCACACCTCCAACCTTTACTATACTGCCCCCTGCGGCAAGCTGGCCAAAAAGCTGTGCAAGCGCACCGGCATGAGCCGAGTGTTCTTTGGAAATTCCGGTGCCGAGGCCAACGAGGGTGCCATCAAGGCCGCCCGCAAGTACAGCTTTGATCACTACGGCAAGGGCCGCGATGTTGTGATCACGCTGGTCAACAGCTTCCATGGCCGCACCATTGCCACCCTGACCGCCACCGGTCAGGAGGTGTTCCACAACTATTTTGGCCCCTTCAACGAGGGCTTTGTCTATACCACCGCCGGTGACATCGAAGGCCTCCGGGAACTGGTGGACCGCCATACCTGCGCCATTATGCTGGAGCTGATCCAGGGCGAGGGCGGCGTGATGGCGCTGGACCCTGAGTATGTGCAGGCTGTGCGCGCCCTCTGTGATGAAAAGGATCTTGTCCTCATTGTGGACGAGGTGCAGACCGGCGTGGGCCGCACCGGCACCTTCCTGTGCTGTGAGCACTACAACCTCAAGCCCGATATCGTCACGCTGGCCAAGGGCCTGGGCGGCGGCCTGCCCATCGGTGCCGTTCTGCTGAACGAAAAGACCGCCGAGGGCATGGGCCCCGGCAGCCACGGTTCCACCTTTGGCGGCAACCCGGTGGTCTGCGCCGGTGCCAACGTGGTGGTGGATCGGATGGATCAGAGCTTTCTGGCCAATGTCAGCGAGCGGGCCGTCCAGCTGCGTGCTGGTCTGGCCAAGCTGCCCATGGTCAAGAACCTTTCCGGCATTGGCCTGATGGTGGGCATCGAGTTCTTTGGCGGCATCCAGGCCGCGGATGTGCTGGCCGCCTGCCGCGAAAAGGGCCTGCTGGTGCTCACGGCCAAGAGCCGCCTGCGCCTGCTGCCCCCGCTGACCCTGACCGCCCACGATGTGGAAAAGGCTCTGGGCATCCTGAACGAGGTGCTGACCGAGATGGAGCAGAAGGCTCCAAAGGAGCAGGCATGAAACATCTGCTGAAAATGAGCGACCTCTCCCCCGCTGAGCTCCACCACATCCTTGATGTGGCGGAGAAGCTCAAGGCAGAGCAGAAGGCCGGGATGACCCCGGCGCTGCTCAAAGGCAGGAGCGTGGCGCTGATGTTCTCCAAAAACTCCACCCGCACCCGCACCAGCTTTGAGGTGGGTGTCTACCAGCTTGGCGGTCTGGGCAATTACATGAACGCCGCCACCGAGCTGCAGTCCGGCCGGGGCGAGCCCCTCAAGGATACCGCCCGGGTGCTGGGCCGCTACTACGACTGCGTGGTCTGGCGCACCTACCGTCAGTGCGATCTGGAAGAGTTTGCCGAGCTGGCCGGTGTGCCCGTGATCAACGGCCTGACCGACTACGCCCATCCCTGCCAGGTGCTGGCCGACCTGATGACCATCCGGGAGCGCCGGGGCACGCTGGAGGGCCAGAAGCTCTGCTTCATCGGGGATGGCTGCAGCATGGCTAACAGCCTCATCGTAGGCGGCCTGCTGGCAGGGATGCGTGTGACCTGTGTCTGCCCCGAGGGCTACCGCCCTGCCGCCGACGTGCTGATGTTCGCCCACAAGTATGGCGAAAAGTTTCACCTGCTCACCGACCCCGCCGAGGGTGTGAAGGATGCCGATGTGGTGGTGACCGCCGCATGGAACACGGCCCCCGGCACCCCCGAGAGTGAGCGCCGCCTGCGGGACTTCGCGGGCTTTCAGGTGACCAGCAGGCTGATGGAGGGCGCAAAGCCCGATGCCATGCTCCTCCACTGCCTGCCTGCGCACCGGGGCGAGGAGATCTCCACCGCCGTCTTTGAGGAGCACGCCGACGAGATCTTTGACGAGGCCGAGAACCGTCTCCATGTGCAGAAAGCCGTGCTGGCCATCCTGCTGGCCGGTCTGTAAAAACGAGAAAGAGCCCCGGGGCTGCATGGAAACTGCAGCTCCGGGGCTCTTATTGTTTCTCTCAGGGTCTGCGGCTCAGGCCGGGGCCCTTATCAGACACCAGAGTAGGCGGAGAAGCCGCCGTCAATGGGCAGGCAGATGCCGGTGATGAAGCCGGCAGCCTCGTTGTTCAGCAGGAACAGCAGGGCACCCACCAGATCCTTTTCGCTGTCGCCGAAGCGGCCCATGGGGGTGGCAGCCAGGATCTTTTCGGTGCGGGCGGTGGGGGTGCCGTCCTCGTTGTAGAGGAGCCGTGCGTTCTGCTCGCTGGCAAAGAAGCCCGGGGCAATGGCGTTGACCCGGATGCCCACCTTGCTGAAGTGCACTGCCAGCCACTGGGTGAAGTTGGTGACAGCAGCCTTGGAGCCGGAGTAGGCCGGGATCTTGGTCAGGGGCAGGTAGGCGTTCATGCTGGAGATGTTCATGATGTTGCAGCCGGGGCGGCCCACCATCTGCCGGGCAAAGGCCTGCGTGGGCAGCAGGGTGCCGATGAAGTTCAGATTGAACACCATCTCCACGCCGCTCTCATCCAGATCGAAGAAGGTCACGGTGTCATCGTCCAGATCCGCCATCTCGAAGAATTCCTTGTCGGTGTTGGCCCGGGGGTTGTTGCCGCCGGCACCGTTCACCAGAATGTCGCAGGGACCCAGATCCGCCATCACCTCCTCTGCCACCTGCAGGCAGTTGGCCTTGTTCATAACGTTGCAGGTGTAGCCCTTGGCCACGCCGCCCTCTGCCTCGATCGCATTGGCCAGCTCCTTCAGCTTCTCCATGTTGCGGCCCAGCAGAGCCACTTTGGCTCCTGCCCGGGCCAGAGCCTTGGCGAAAATGGAACAAAGGGTGCCGCTGGCACCGGTGACCACGGCAACCTTGCCGGACAGGTCGGTGTTCAGAACATTCTTTTCCACGAGGATACTCCTTTTTTGATCAGATGGTTGTGGTGATACGGATGATTATTTTCAGGCGGATAAGGCATCAGACCCTGCCAGCGCCCTTGTCCAGGATCTTATTGAACTGGAGGAAGAAGGTGGTGGCGGTCACGGCAGCGGCGATGATGTCACTGACGGGCTCGGCAAGGAACACGCCGAACACGGGGTTTGCGACCACATGGGGCAGGATGAAGATGAGAGGGATGAGCAGGATGAGCTTGCGCAGGCAGGCCAGCAGCAGGCTGACCTTGGCCTGACCCAGCGCCATAAAGCTCTGCTGGCAGGCGATCTGGACACCGGTGGAGAAGATGCCCGCCATGTAGATGCGCATGGCCCAGGTGGTGTAATCGATCAGGGAGGCATCCGAGGTGAAGATGCCCGCCACTGCACCGGGAACCAGCATCATCAGCAGCCAGAAGATGGTGGTGTAGCTCAGGCAGAGGGTCAGCTGGAAGCGGAATGCCTGCTTGACGCGGTCTTTCTTGCCTGCGCCGAAGTTGAAGCTCATCACCGGCTGGCCGCCCTGGCAGATGCCCGAGATGGGCATGGTGCACAGCTGGGAGGCGCTGGTGATCACGGTCATGGCACCCACGGCCACGTCACCGCCGTAGCGGGCCAGGCTGGAGCTGAAGCTGATGGACAGCAGGCTCTCGGTGGAGAGCATGACGAAGGTGGAAATGCCCAGTGCCAGCACGGGCATGATGATCTTCCCTTCCAGCTTCATGTCCTCTTTGCGGATCTTGAGGATGGTCTTGGGGCCGGTGAGGAAGCGGATGACCCAGATGGCACCCACTGCCTGGCTCAGCACGGTGGCAATGGCAGCACCCTTTACGCCCATGCCCAGCCCAAAGATGAGGAGGGGGTCCAGCACGATGTTGATGACCGCGCCGATAACGGTGGTCAGCATACTGATCTTGGCAAAGCCCTGCGCAGTGATGAAGGTGTTCATGCCAAGCACGATCAGCACGCAGATGGTGCCCAGAATGTAGATGCGGCTGTAAGCCAGAGCGTAGGGCAGGGTGGTGTCACTGGCACCAAACAGCCGCAGCAGGGTGGGTGCGGCGGCGTAAAAGACGATGGTCAGGACAATCGAGAAGAGCAGCAGCATGGTAAAGCTGTTGCTGACGATCTTTTCTGCCTGCTTCTTGTCGCCCTGGCCCATGGCGATGGCGGTGCGGGGCGCGCCGCCGGAGCCGATGAGCATGGCAAAGGCGTTCAGAAGCATCAGGATGGGGGTAAACAGGCCCACGCCGGTCAGAGCCGCTGCGCCGATCCCCGAGATGTGGCCGATGTAGATGCGGTCCACGATGTTGTACAGCAGGTTGACCACCTGCGCCACAACGGCGGGGATCATCAGCTGGAGCAGGAGCTTTTTCACGTCACCCGTGCCCATATCCTGCTGTTTTTTCTGCGTTTGTGCCATGGAAAGTGTCTCCTTTGGTTTGAGCGAGACGGAGAGGGCTGCCCTCAGAACGTCAGGCCGAAGTTCATCTCGTAGTAGTTGCCTGCGGCATCACGGTAGGCGTAGGCCTTGCCGTTCTCGTCCTTCATGCTGTCGGGCATGTAGGCATCCTTTGCAAAGCCGGGCACGTCGTTGGGGCTGATGCAGACACCGTCCGCGTTCACAGCCAGCACCTCGTCGCCCTTGGGCAGGGTCAGGGGCAGTTTGCCAACGGGAGCAAAGCGGCCGAACATCACATCCAGCGTTGCGGAGGGGTAGGTGTCAAAGCCGACGGTCAGAGCGTCGGAGACCTTCTCCACATTGCCGACCTCCCAGGCCAGCGGGCAGTTGATGTTGGAAACGACCTTGCCGCCGTGTGCGTGGACCGCAGCAGCGATACCGGCCAGACGGTTTGCGCCCACCAGAGTGGTCTCCTTGTGGGTCTCGGTGGTGGGTTTGCCGCTCTCGTCCACGTTGCAGACAGTCTTGTCCTCGCAGATGTCCAGCTCCAGGTAGCCCGGGGTGGCGTTGAAGTATGCACCGGACTGGGGGCTGACCATCAGCAGGGCCACCTGGGCCTCATCGGGGGTGTCCACCAGAGTGACATTGCCCAGCATCTCGCGCAGGGCCTTGGTGGCGGCCTCACCGGCCTCGGCGCTCTTGCCAAAGGCCTCAGCGTAGACCTTGGTGCCGTCCTTCAGGGGCAGGGTGCCGTCGTTCTTCAGCAGGACAACGGACTCGCGGTGCACGCGGGAAGCTTCCTCCCAGTCGGCCTTGGTGGCAACGACCTCGGCGGCCTTCCTGGGGTCGGCGTAGGTGTCCTCGAACATGCCCTGACGGAACAGCTCGGTCAGGGTGCGGCTGACAGCGCGGTTCAGGCTGGCATCGGTCAGCACCAGATCTTCCTTCTTGAAACCGGCGGGCACCGCGTGGGTGTCGTAGTAGTCGTTGGTGCCGCGGGCGTAGCTCTCCTCGCCCAGCTCGTTGTCCAGCAGGCCGGAGATCAGGTCCACGCCGCTCTGGGTGACAGCATAGCCGATGCGCTCGGGCTCGTCCAGCATGTCAACGCCCCAGCACATGTTGTGGACAATGCCGGTGTCGGAGTTGATGTAGCCCTTGAAGCCCATCTGGCCGCGCAGCAGGCCGTCGATGAACACTTTGTTGTAGGCAAAGCCGTAGGGCTGAAGCTCGATGGGGTTGCCGTTGAAGTCCTCCTGCGGAGCGCTCTTCTCAGCGCTGGGCTTGGAGTAGTAGGGCATGATGGACTCGGCATTGTGGCGGATGGCGGCGCGGAATGCCGGGATGTGGTACTTCTGCAGGGAGCCGGGGGTGGCGTAGATGTTCCACTGGCCTGCTGCATAGTGGGGGTCAAAGCCGTTCTCACGGGCACCGCCGCCGGGGAAGTGCTTCACAGTCATGGAAACACCCTCGGGGGTAACGCCGTTGCTGCCGCCCTGGATGCCGGGGATCAGGTGGTCGAAGATCTCCTCGATCAGTGCGGGGTCCTCGCCAAAGGTGCCGAAGGTGCGCTGCCAACGGGGGTCGGTGACGCAGTCGGCCATGTACATGTAGCCCTTCTTCAGGCCGCAGGCATTCCACTCGCGGCGGATGGTGTCGGCAAACTTGTCGATGATGTCGATGCGTGCAGTGCCCTTGACGGCAGCAGCAATGCCCAAGGTGCCGGGATAGGTGGCAAACACGCCGGTGGCATCGTTCATGCCGAACACGACCTCGCCGTTCTCGTTGCGGCTGTTGGACATAACCTGCATGGGAACAAAGTGATCACAGGTCTCGGTCAGATACTGCAGCTGGTTCAGGTAATCTGCCAGATCCTCGGGCGTGGGGCTCTCGCGCAGGATGACGTGGCGGTTGAAGCTCTTTTTGACCATGTCAGAGGTGCTGGGCAGGGACTGGGAGCCGAAGATGCTGTCGGAGACGTTCACGGGTGCCTCGTCCAGCAGGCCGCTTTCGTCCGCCACGGGCTTGTGGCCGTTGGCTGCCAGACGGGGGGAAGGATACTTGGGGCCCATGCGCCAGTCGGAGGTGAAGATCTGGCCGATCTTCTCGCTGGTGGTCAGAACCTTGACATAGGCCTCGGCGCGCTCAGCCGGGGTCAAGCGCCAGTCGTTGACTGCGCTGACGGTGCCGGTGCCGTCGATGTCCTTGAAATACAGGCCGTCCTGCTCGATGACCTTGCGCTCCACGGTGCTGATGGTGGGGCCGTTGGGGTTCTGGTAGCGCTTTACGCGCTCGGATGCTTTCGCTGCCATAGTGTTTTCTCCTTTTCTTTTGAACGCAGCGGCCCATGCCACAGAGCCGCAGATGCTATACCTATTATAATAGGCCGCCGCGCGGAACAACTAGAAAATTTTTTGGATATTTCCGCACTTTCCTTGTATTCTTTTTTGCGCGCGGTTGGAATACAAGTCTGTTTTGTGGAATGTGCTGTACTAGTATCTTACAATCATGTGCAAAATGACGAACGCTGTTTTTTAAAACTGTTGATTTCGCCCAAGGAGAGTAAAATTGTCCTGTTTTCCCACAAAATTTTACTAACAGAAATTTGATGGATAGTTCATAATGTATACATAAAAATCCCCCGGTTCGCGATGTGGCAGCCGCAGCCCACGGGGGACCGAATGAAAGGCCGGAGTGAGTGGCAGCACACCGGCCGCAGAATTGAAAGGAGAGCTTCTCTATGGCAAAGGTCAAACAGCCGCTTGAAGAAAACGGCATCCACAGAGCGAAAATGTGGGAGATCATGATGTACGCTCTGAACAACACCTCCACCAACACCTACATGATGGTGGTCGGTTACATCAGCTACTTCCTGATCGGTATCGTCGGTCTGGCATCCGTGCTGGCCGGTTCCATTGTTACCATCATGCGTATCTGGGACGGTGTCACCGACCCGTTCGTTGGTATGATGGTCGATAAGACCAACGGCAAGTTCGGCAAAAACCGTCCGTTCATTGTCATCGGTCAGATCATCATGTTCGTCACCACCTTCGTGATGTTCAACTTCATCCCCAAGATGGGCACTGGTGTCCGCTTTGTTGCGTTCATCATCATCTACATGATCTACATCCTGGGCTACACCTGCCAGTGCGTTGTCACCAAGTCTGCTCAGACCTGCCTGACCAACGATCCCAAGCAGCGCCCCATCTTCGCAATGTGCGATACCGTGTACAACATCATCCTGATGAACATTGTCATCCCTGTCATCGTTACCGACAGCCTGGTTCCCAAGTTCACCCTGACTGCCGAGGCCAACGCTGCAGAGATCACTTCTCTGGTGGCACAGAACCCCGCTCTGGCAGGCATCGTGGAGAAGTCTGGCGGCAACCTGTCCGCTTTCTACAACCCCGGCCTGTTCACCACCATGCAGCTGATGTTCGGCGGCCTGTCTGCAGTGTTTGCAGTCTGCGCCATCATTGCTCTGTGGCGTAAGGACCGTCCCAAGTACTTCGGCCTGGGCACCACCCAGAAGGTCGGCGTTAAGGATTACGTTGACACCCTGGCTCACAACCGCGCCATCCAGATGCTGGTGGTCTCCGCATCTACCGATAAGCTGTTCATGTCTACCATGAGCAACTCCACCGTTATGATCTGCCTGTTCGGCATCATCTTCGGCAACTATGCCGCATTCTCCAGCTACTCTCAGATCACCTCTATCCCCATCGCTCTGATCTCCATCCTGCTGATGAACAAGATCGCTCGTCAGATGGGCCAGAAGGCATCCATGATGACCGGCACCTATGGCGGTATCATCGGTTCTATCATCATCACCCTGTTCCTGGTCTTTGTGAACCCCAGGGGCGATGCTTCCAAGTTTGCGATCCCCGCATTCCGTATCATCCGTCCCGACACCTGGGGCACCCTGTTCACCGGCTGGAGTGCAGTGGGCCTGATCTTCATCCTGCTGGTCATCGCATGGCGCGGTGTGCAGGCTCTGTCCTCCTCTATCGTTATCACCATGACCGCTGACTGCGCCGACTACGAGGTTTATCGTACCGGCAAGTACGTCCCCGGCCTGATGGGCACCCTGTTCAGCTTTGTGGATAAGCTGGTCTCCTCTCTGGCAACCACTCTGGTGGCCCTGTTCTACTCCATGGTCGGCTTCAAGGACGCTCTGCCCGATACCCTGACTCCGTACTCTGACGGCATCTTCTGGGCAACCATCGGCTGCTTTGTCCTGCTGCCCATCGTTGGCTGGCTGTGCAACGTTGTTGCCATGCACTTCTATCCCCTGACCAAGGAGAAGATGGAAGAGATCCAGGCTGAGATCGGCCGCATCAAGGCTGAGGCTGCTGCAAAGCAGGCTTAAGGCCAACCATCTCCCTGCGGAAATTTTGAATCCGGGACAGCGCCGCTGTCCTGCATCGTAACCGGAAATGTCCTGCGGCGGGCCATCCTCTGCCGCAGGACTTTCTGATACCCTGAGACCCGGAAGGAATACCACTATGGCAGAAGAAAACAAGCTGAACCAGACCCCTGAGATCACCCCGGCCCCCTCCGCTGAGGCCCCGGAAAAGGCCCCCACCACCGGCGAGCTGCTGGGCGATGTGGAGCACTACGACGAGGAAAAGGACGATTGGAGCACCGGTTATTACGGCACCGGCAGCCGCCAGCAGGTAACGGACGATGTGTTCCACAAGCTGGAGACCGGCGAAGAGTTCACACGGGATGACTTTATCAAGGCGGAGCTGGCGCTGCAGGATGCCAAGCTGGAAGCCGGCATCGATCTCGAAAAGGAGAAGAGCCCGGGCCTCATTGGTAAGTATCACGATTGGAAAAAGAACCGCGTAAAGCACAAGGTGAACAAAAAGAAGTACCTTCTGCTCTGCCTGTTTCTGGGCTGGTGCGGCGGCCACCGCTACTATGAAAAGCGGTATGTGCTGGCGGCCTTCTACACCCTGTTCTTCTGGAGCATGGTGCCCTTCTTCCTCTGCGTGACCGACCTTCTCATTGCCCTGCCCATGCAGGCCGATGAGAACGGCGACATCCTGATCTGACATCTTCCTCTATTCATTCATTTACCTCCTAGCGCCAGAAAGGGCCTGCGGCATTTGCCGTGGGCCCTTTCTGGCGTTTGCAGGCCCGTTCTCCGGCGCAGAACATAGTGGCAGCTAACTGGCGTTGTGCTATACTAGTATATCAATTGATTGTGCAATAAGCACAATAGAATTTTTCATATTAGTGAAACTTTTCCCATAATCATAAAATCGACCTGTTTTACCTTAAAATATTACTAACAGATATATCAAAAAGCGTTCATAATATAGACATAAAGTTCCGGACGGGCTGGTACGCAGTGGCAGCTGTAAGCCCCATGGAGAAAACGGAGAATGTTCCTGTGTGAACAAAGGAGAGAATGAAATGGCAAAAACCAGAAGTCTGCCGGACAAGTTCTATGATAAGGACTATGAGCACAACGGCATCCACCGCGTTCCCCTGTGGCGTATCGCAGGCTACGCGCTGAACAACACCGCAACCAACGTTTATCTGATGATGATGAACTACGCCACCTACTACCTGATGGGCTGGGTCGGCGTTGGCATGATGGTCGCTTCTTCCCTGACTATGATGATGCGTATCTGGGACGGTGTCACTGACCCGTTCGTCGGCTTCATGGTCGATAAGACCAACGGCAAGTTCGGTAAGAACCGTCCGTTCATCGTGATCGGTCAGATCATCCTGTGCGTCACCAGCTGGGTCGCATTCCATGTGACCCACAAGCTGCCTCAGGGCGTGCGCTTCCCCTTCTATGTGGTCGTTCTGATGGTCTACTACCTGGGCTACACCTGCCAGTGTGTCGTTACCAAGTCCGCTCAGTCTTGTGTGACCAACGATCCCAAACAGCGCCCCATGTTCGCTTCTTTCGACGGTGTGTATAACACCTTGGTGTTTGCTATCCTGGGCATCATCATTCCCCGTATCGCCAACAGCTACAACGATGTGGGCGGTTACGCATCTCTGGAGTTCTTTGACACCCTGTGGAAGATGACTGCTGTCATGTCTGCGATCTTCACCATCATCGCTGTGATCTCCATCGCTCCCAAGGATCGTTCCGAGTTCTTCGGCACCGGCAAACCTGTCAAGGTCGGCCTGAAGGATTACTGGGATACCCTGAAGAACAACCGCGCCATCCAGATGCTGGTCCTGTCCGCATCTACCGATAAGCTGGGTTCTTCTGCAAAGTCCAGCGCCGTCATGGTCGCCATGTTCGCCTGCATCGCCGGTTCCAACCTGCTGCAGAGTAATGTTACCGGTCTGGTCACCATCCCCAGCACCATCGTGTGCTTCCTGTTCATCAGCTTCTTTGCTACCCGTCTGGGTCAGCGCAAGGCTATGTTGATCGGTTCTGTGGGCGGTCTGATCACCAATGGTATCCTGGCAGCTCTGTGGCTGTTCGGTGATCCCACCACTATGACCTCCAACCCCGAGACTGGTGCTCTGAACTGGGGCTACTTCCTGATCATCTATCTGGTCTTTACCATCGTCACTGCTGGTTTCCAGGGTATCTCCGGCAACATCGTTATCCCCATGACCGCTGACTGCGCCGACTACGAAGTCTACCGTACCGGCAAGTACGTCCCCGGCCTGATGGGCACCCTGTTCAGCTTCGTGGATAAGCTGGTCTCCTCTTTCGCTCCCATGGTCGCCGGTATCATGTTCAGCATGTGCGGCTTCACCGACCACAACCCCGTTATGGGTGACCCTGTTACCCCGGGCCTGCGTATGGGCGTTGTCTTCTGCGCATACGGCATGATCATGATCGGCCTGGTCTGCAACCTGATCGCTATGAAGTTCTATCCCCTGACCAAGGAGAAGATGGAAGAGATCCAGGATGAGGTCGCTCAGATCAAGATGAAGACCATGGCTGAGAACGCCTAATTGGTACTTGCAATTTTCTGCGGAAACCTGTAAAATCAAATAGAAAAACCGCTCGCCCTTGCGGCGGGCGGTTTTCTGCTTTTGGAACAAAATTCAGACAAGAGGTACATCGTAAATGGAAGAAAAGACACAGTGGGTAAAGGACCCGGACCATGGGTTCATCTGGAACACCATCGACCACCTGTTATACTGGAGAGAACACCGTGAAAAGCACTGTGTCAGCCGCAAGAAGTATATGCGCCTGTGCATTCTGGGTGCGTTTGGTGCGCACCAGTTCTATGCCAAGCGCCCGGTGCTGGGCCTGCTGTATCTGGCAACCTTCTGGAGTGGTTTCTCTGCCGCTATGACCATCGTGGACTTCATCATTGCCGTGCCCATGAAACCGGACGAGAACGGCAACATCTGGCTGTAAAAAGCCCTCTGGCGGCCTGCTGGGCCGGAAAGGAAAACACCCTATGGATAATGTCATGCAGTTTCTGTTCAACACCAACCACGAGCAGCCCAGCATCCTGGTCTGGGTCCTGCTGATCGTGATCGCGGTCGTGATTCCCAATTACGTCAGATATCGGATGGAGCAGAAGCGCTCCAATGATTCTGTTCCCACCCAGAACCCTGCCCGTTCTGCCCCGCGCAAGAAGAAGCGCAGCAAAAAGCGCTGAGCCACAGGCTGGGGCAGCACGGTAAAGATGCTTTGATATTTCATGATCTCCCATAACCGAAAGGGCCCTGCAAATGCCGCAGGGCCCTTTTGGCTTGCCAGCGTGTGTGGAGATGAGGAAACAAAAACCGCCCCGGCGGCTGCTTTGTGCAGTGCCGGGGCGGTTCGTTCGCTTTTGGTGTTCAGATGCAGGAAGTACTTACTTCTTGATCTTGATCAGCTGTGCGTTCAGGCTCTCGATAAAGCCGTCGGGCATGTTGATCATCTTAGCCATAGCCTCAGGGGTCATGCGCTTCATCATATCCCACATGCCAACGCCGGGCTTGACGTCAAAGTTGGTGGCCAGCTTGACAGCTCTGGTAGCGAGAGCCAGAGCCTCTTCGTTCTTGGAGAGATCCTCCATGCTGTCCTTGATGCTGTAATAGCCCTCGGGGAACTCCATCGGAGCCTTCAGATCCAGGCTGCCGACCTGCTTGAACCAGTTGGCAACGCCCTCCTGACGCTCGTTGAACTCAGGCAGAGTGTAGCAATCAGGCTCCTTCTCGACCTTTTCCAGCGTGATGGAATCCTTCACGTCACCGGCAACGGCCAGGATGGTGTTGAAGCCCTCTTCCAGAGCAACATTGAACTTGAACACGCGGTGCGCGGTCTGCTGGCCGACTTCCTTACCGTTGACGTACAGCACAACGGTGTCCTGGTTGGAGTAGACCTTGATCTCGGTGGTCTCGCCTGCGCGCTGTGCATGGCGGCGGCCAGCGATGTGGACCATGGGCTGCTTGGACCAGTATGCCTGGTAGACAAAGTAGCTGTCCTTCTTGGTCTTGCGGTCAATGGTCATCAGGCCCTTGTTGTTGCGGCCTGCAACGCCGCCCTCGTTGCGGGCAGCACAGCCAAAGTCGAACATGTTCCAGCAGTGGGTAGCCCACACCCAGGGACGATCCTCGAACACCTGAGCCAGATGCTCGTGGTACAGTGCCTGATACTCCTCGGTGTAGTCCTTGCACTGGGGATCGTTGCTGTGCCAGTTGATGATGCCCTCGGTGCCGTACTCGGAGATGCCGATGCAGATGTCGGGGTGCTCGGCGTGGAACTTGTCCAGCCAGGGGCCGTTCTGCTCCATCTTGCCGCCGTACCAGCCGAAGTAGTGGTTGTAGCTCTCTACATCGGTAATGTGATGCATGGGGCCGTCAACAGGGGTGTTGGAGACGTGGGCAATGGTGGTGAGACGGGTGGGATCCAGCTCACGCACCAGCTTCTGCAGGTCGTGGTGGTTGTCCACCAGCTCCTGGCAGATGCCGCCGATCAGGATCTCGTTGGACAGGCCCCAGAACATGATGGAGGGGTGGTTGTAGTTCTGGATGATCAGTTCGGTCATCTGGTGACGGCAGTTCTGGTGAGCGGAGGGGTCCTTCTTAAAGACGCTGATGAAGGGGATCTCAGCCCAGACGGCGAAGCCCAGCTCGTCACATGCGTCGTAGAAGTCCTGGCTGTGCTGATAGTGGGCCAGACGGATGGTGTTGGCACCCAGCTCCTTGATGAGCATGGCATCCTCGTAGTGATCCTCAGCGGTCAGGGCGTTGCCCTTGTACAGACGATCCTGATGGCGAGCCACGCCGCGCAGCGGGGTGGGCACGCCGTTGATGGAGAAGCCGTCGTTCGGGGTCACAGTATAGCTGCGGACACCCACGTTGGCGTAGATCTCGTCAAAGGTCTCGTTGTTCTTCTGCAGGCGGGCGGTCACGGTGTACAGGTTGGGCTCGTCCATGCTCCACAGCTGGGCATCGGGAACGTACAGGGTGACCTTGGTGCTGTCGCAGGGGCGCACGCCGGAAGCAACTTCGTTGCCGTAGCAGTCCTCGATGCTGTACATCACGGTATAGGCCTCTTCGCCGTTGGTGACCCAGCTCTCAATCTCAAAGGTGGCACCGCCGTCCTCGGTGGGCTTGGGGGTGACCTTGATGCCGGGGCCGCCGAAGTAGTCCAGGTCAAAGTGGGTGTCGGGCACGCTGATCAGGTTCACGCCGCGGTACAGGCCGCCGTAGAAGGTGAAGTCGGCGGAAGCGGGGTACATGGAGGGGGTGTCCTCGTTGGAGACCTCGATGGTCAGCTCGTTGTCGCCCTCGTGGCACAGGTCGGTGACATCGGCACGGAAGATGGAGAAGCCGCCCTCATGGGTGGTTGCCACCTGGCCGTTGACCTTCACGGTTGCGGCCAGAGCAGCTGCCAGCACCTCAACGTAGGTGCGGCCGCCAGCCAGAGGCTGCTTGGGCTGGGTAAAGGTGCGGGTGTAGACACCGGTGGTGCGCAGATAGCTGCCGTTGCCGTCCATGCCGTCCACAGCGTTCCAGGTGTGGGGCAGGGTGACCTGCTCGGTGGGACGCTCGCCCTTGGGGAAGGACAGGGTCCAGTTTTCGTTCAAGGAAATGATCTCTCTCATCGATACTGCTCCTTCTGGTTTTCTTCTTTGTTTCGGCGGCCTGTATGGCAGAAGAAATGCCGGAAACAGGCCGGTTGTTGATTTTAGTATAGCACATCAGAGGGGGGCAGAGTTTGTACAATCTTTGGGCAAAATAGTAATATTTTGTGAAAATCCAGACGATGATTCCACGATTTTACAATCTGGCCCTTGGAAATGACAGTACAGCATGAAATAGATACCCCGAAGCAGAGAGGAAAAGGAGGGCGCCCACCCCACAGAGGGCGGCAGCGGCTTCCGCTCATCCCTGGCCAGAGGGCCTCTTTGGCGCTGTGGGCTCCTCCGGCAGAAAGTGTTGACGGAACGGCGGCTTTTTGCTATAATTATATAGCTATGAATATGGAGATGTATCGAAGTGGTCGTAACGAGAACGACTCGAAATCGTTTTGTCCTTAATCGGGCACGTGGGTTCGAATCCCACCATCTCCGCCAATAAAAGGCACCGGCTCAGGCTGGTGTCTTTTTTTTTTTTTTTTTTGCGGCAAAGATGGTGCGGATGAGAACAGGGCGGCGATTTTCGATGTGCAGCACAAATCCATCAGCCTCCCAAAAGTGCCCATCCAACAGAACTTCGCCCTGAAATGTAATCCGGCGGAGCTTCTGTGCGGTGTCGGTCACCTCAACGGTGCAAAAGCGCTGCAAGTAGCTGCAAATAGCGGCGGCGTGGGAGACGACAAGGGCGTTCTGCCCCTCCGGGAGCGAATCCAGCAGTTCGTGGATGCAGTCTGCCATCCGGGCGCTGACCTCACGGAAGGACTCGCCGTCCGGATTTTTGAAGTCCGGGTCTTCGTATTGGCGTTTCCAGAACGAAGCGTCCTGCCCGGTCGTGTCGCCGGTGCGGCGCTCGGCAAGGCGGGTGTCCTGCCGGACGGGAAGCCCCAGCAGCTGTGCGGTCTGGAGCGCACGCAGCGAAGGGGACGACCAGACGAGCGAGACCGTGCGGAAAGCGTCATTTTGAAAGACTGCGGCGGCCCGCTGAAGACCTTCGGCAGAAAGGCCGGGGTCGGGGCTGGAACCGCCGCGCTCCGGGATGGAATGGCGCAGGAGAAGAAGGGTTGTCATGAAAGCCTCCGATTAAAAAAGTGACTTCAGTATAGCAGATTCGGGAAAGCAGATGCAAGAAAACGAGCCGAAAGAACGACGGGGCCGATTCACTCCCCCTCAAAACGCAACCAAATTGCAAAAAATGTTACAATTTTCTCATGAAAAAAGAAGACTGGATTTCTCCAGACTTCCAATAGTATGTATCAATGGTTGCAGTTCAAGATCTTCTCAAGCGTATCCGCAAACCTGACATCCTGCTCTTTCGTCCGCTTTGGGCTCCCCTTGGGGTGCTTTCCGGCACGGAGGAGCTTTTTGT
>OJAL01000766.1_pt1 | contig 20635 bp, 20 predicted proteins | sample 1589301 | NCBI WGS metagenome assembly OJAL01 (sample SAMN03283261) | human gut metagenome | biome: human-associated habitat; material: feces | host: Homo sapiens | place: USA | collected 2013
GCAAAACCGTCAGGTTTTGACTGAGGGAGTTCAGCCGTCCCCTTGGGGAAGGTGGATTGCCGCGCAGCGGCAAGACGGAAGGGGTAAACCCGCACCCTGTTTGCAAATTTAAATTGCATCTTTTTTGCGTTTTACAGTGTTTTTCAGCAATTTTGCGGCAATGTAAAAAACTTTGCGGATTTTGCTTGACAGGGAGCCGTCTGCGTGCTATCATGAACACATGAACAGATGCTCATATATCGAAACGAAGGGAGAGGACAGCATGACCGGGCTAGAACAGACCGCACCGGAAAAGGAAAAGCAGCCGGTGGAGATGCCGGACGATGAGGTGCTGTACGAACTGGCAGACCTGTTCCGCGTATTCGGCGATTCCACCCGCATCAAAATTTTGTATGCCTTACATGACAGCGAACTTTGCGTGCAGGATATCGCGGACGCCGTGCAGCTGAGCCAGTCTGCCGTCAGCCACCAGCTGCGGGTGCTCAAGGATTCCAAGCTTGTGCGCTTCCGGCGGGAAGGCAAAACTGTTTTCTACGCACTGGACGACGACCATGTGCGCAGCATCCTCTCCATGGGGATGGACCATATCGAAGAATGACCGGGCACACGCCCGCACAAAAAGAAAGGCTGGTACTTATTATGAAAAAGACCTACAAGATCGAAGTGGACTGCGCCAACTGCGCCCAGAAGATGGAGGATGCCGCCAACACCGTTTCCGGTGTGGAAAAGGCTACCGTCAGCTTTATGACCCAGAAGATGAAGGTGGAGTTCGCCGAGGGTGCTGACCCCCACGCCACCATGGAGAACGTGCTGTCTGCCTGCAAGAAGGTAGAGGACGACTGCGAGATCTTTGATATCTGATGTGCGGCAAAGCTCTCCTGGTCGGTGTTGACCGGGGGAGTTTTTCTGTGGAAAAATCCGCCACTTTTCAACAATTTCCACCGGGTTTTCAACAGACTTTGCGGAAAAAGAGAAAAAGAAGCGTGGAAAAGCGCTTTTTTAGCGGAAAACTGTGTGGAAAACGCGGTTAAAACTGTGGAATACCCATTTTTTGCCGAAAAACCTGTGGAAAACCACCTGTTTTTCACCCGATGCACCCCAAAACGAGGAGCGTTGCTTATGAACAAGAAACAAAAAAAGACCCTTGAGCGCATCCTGATCGCCGTGGCGTTGGTGATCGTGCTCAAGCTTTTGCCCGCCTTGCCCATGCCGGTGGAGCTGGCGCTCTACTGCATCCCCTACCTTGTGGTGGGCTGGGACGTGCTGCGCAAGGCGCTGAAGGGCATCAAGAACCGTCAGCCCTTTGACGAGTGCTTTCTGATGGCAGTGGCCACCGTGGGTGCGTTTGCACTGGGCGACTATGTGGAGGGCTGCGCCGTTATCATCTTCTACCAGATCGGCGAGCTGTTCCAGAGCGTGGCGGTAGGCAAAAGCCGCCAGAGCATTGCCAGCCTGATGGATATCCGCCCGGACTACGCCAATATTGAGGACGAGGACGGCAAGCTGGAACAGGTAGACCCGGATGAGGTCGAGGTGGGCACGGTCATCGTGGTGCAGCCCGGCGAGCGGGTGCCCATTGACGGCGTCATCGTGGAGGGCAGTTCCGCCCTGAACACTGCCGCCCTGACCGGCGAAAGCCTGCCCCGGGACGTGAACGCCGGGGACGAGGTCATCAGCGGCTGCGTGAACATGACCGGCCTGTTGAAGGTGCGCACCACCAAGGAATTCGGCGAATCCATCGTCTCTAAAATTCTCGACCTTGTGGAAAATTCCAGCATGAAAAAGGCCCGGGCGGAAAACTTTATCACCCGCTTTGCCCGGGTGTACACCCCCGCCGTCTGCTACGGCGCACTGGCGCTGGCTTTCCTGCCGCCGGTGGTGCTGCTGCTTATGGGACAGCCCGCCCGCTTTGGCGACTGGGTCTACCGCGCTTTGACCTTCCTTGTCATTAGCTGCCCCTGTGCGCTGGTCATCTCCATCCCGCTGAGCTTCTTCGGCGGCATCGGCGGCGCTTCCTCCTGCGGCATCCTCATCAAGGGCTCTACCTATCTGGAAGAGCTGGCAAGCACCGGCGTTGTGGTGTTCGATAAGACCGGCACCCTGACGCAGGGTACCTTTAAGGTCACTGGCATCCACCCCGCCGAGGGCGTGACCGATGCTGCACTGGTGGAAGCCGCCGCGCTGGCGGAAAGCTGGTCGAAGCACCCCATCTCCCTGAGCATCAAGGCTGCCTATGGCAAGCCCATCGACGCCGCCCGGGTCACAGACGTACAGGAACTGGGCGGTCATGGCGTGACCGCGAAGGTAGATGGCAGGACCGTTGCCGCCGGTAACGCCCGCCTGATGGAAAAGCTGGGCATCACCGTGCCCGCCGTAGAGGGCGTGGGCACCATCGTGCACGTTGCCGTAGAGGGCAGCTATGCGGGCTATCTGCTGATTGCGGACGTGGTAAAGCCCCACAGCGCCGATGCCATCCGCGCTTTGAAGGCTTCCGGCGTGCGCAAGACGGTCATGCTGACTGGCGATGCACAGCCGGTGGCGCAGGCGGTGGCGCAGCAGCTGGGTCTGGACGAGTACCACGCCGGTCTTTTGCCCGGCGACAAGGTGGACCAGATCGAAAAGCTGCTTGCCGCAAAGCAGCCCAAAGAAAACCTTGCCTTTGTGGGTGACGGCATCAACGATGCACCGGTGCTGTCCCGCGCAGACGTGGGCATCGCCATGGGTGCGCTGGGTTCGGACGCCGCCATCGAAGCCGCAGACGTGGTGCTGATGGATGACGACCCCGCCAAAATCGCGCTTGCCATGCGCATTGCCCGCCGCACCCTGCGCATCGTGCACCAGAACATCGTGTTCGCGCTGGGCATCAAGGCGCTGTGCCTGCTGCTGGGTGCACTGGGCATTGCCGGAATGTGGGCAGCCATCTTTGCGGACGTGGGCGTGATGGTCATTGCCGTGCTCAACGCCACCCGCGCCCTATATACCAAAGACCTTGCCGGAAAGTAATGGTCTAAGCTGCACATCCTTAGCAAAAAGAATATTTTTTGAGGTTCAGGAAGGTCTGCGGACTTTTCTGGACCTCTTTTTTTAACAGAAGCAGCCGTGCAGCGGGGGATCTTTCTGCTGTCCGTTTCAAAAAGCGACGAATCAGCCAAAGCTAACCGCAATGTGTTTCAAGAAGTAACATATTGCGACAAGAAAATTGAACAAACTCTGAATATGTTTCAAAAAAGAACGCAACGAGCCAAAAAATGATTGTGACGCACAGCGGAAAACTATATACTTTTAATCAAGAAAGCCGCATCGGAATTGTGCAAAGGGTCGGGCTCTTGCGCAACAGGTACTGCGGACACAAAAAAGGAGGACACGTTCTATGACACTTCCCATGATCATTGCTCTGGCAGTGACTGTCCTCATGATCATCCTGATCATGGTGGATAAACTGCCCTTCGGTGCACCCCCGCTGCTGGCGCTGCTGCTGCTGGTGGTGTTCGGCGTTACCGACATCAAGACCGCCTTCGGCGGCTTCGCAAACCCCACCATCGTCATGCTGGCATCCTTCATGGCCATCATCGCGGCCTTGCAGAAGACCAGCTTCATCGTCAAGTTCAAGCAGACCATGTTCAACATGGCCAGCAAGGGCGGCTTTAAGGCATACGTCCTGCTGATCCTCATTGTTATGCTGGGCTGCAGCCTGTTCGGCACCGGTTCCACCGCCTACTATGTGCTGGTCATCGGCCTGCTGTCCACTCTGCCCTACTCCAAGCAGCTGCCCCCGTCCAAGGTGCTGATGCCTGCGGGCTTTGCAGCAAACCATCCGCTGCTGCCCTTCAACACCGCTCTGCAGTACGGCATCGTCATCGCCGTTCTGCAAAGCGCAGGCGTTGCGGCAAACGTCAATCTGGTCAAGTTCTCTCTGGTCAACCTGTGCCTGTCCATCGGCTTCCTGGTGTGGTGCATCCTGGCTTACAAGATCATGCCTGACCACCCCATTGCCGAGGCCAAGGAAGAGGCTCTCCACGCCGGTGAGCAGAAGGTTGCCCTGACCAAGAATCAGGAGCTCATCACCTACTTCAGCTTTGTGCTCGCCGTTGTGGGCATGATCCTGCAGAGCAAGATCGGTGACGCAGGCTACGCCATCACCGGTCTGGCCGTGGGCGTCATCCTGATCTCCGGCGTTATGGACTTCAACGAGATCCGCAACTCCATCAGCGCACCCATCATCCTGATGTCCGCAGGCGTCATCGGCATTGCCGATGCTCTGGGCAACACCGGCCTGACCAGTCTGGTGGGCGAGACCGTTGCCAAGATGCTGGGCACCAATGTCAACCCCTTCGTGCTGATCTTCGCTTTCTGCATCCTGACCAGCCTGCTGGCAACCCTGACCGGTTCCACCATCGGCACCGTGTACGTCTTTGCTCCCATGGCCATTGCCACCTGCGTCAATCTGGGTCTGGACCCCACCGCAGCCGCTGCCGCTATCGTGGTCTCCGGCTGGTGCGGACACTTCCTGCCCATTGACGGTATGCCCGCCATGATCATGGGCGCCGGTGACTACAAGATCACCGAGTTCTGGAAGTTCACCATTCCGCAGTATTTCATCCGTCTGCTGGCGCTGACGGTGGGCGCTGTGCTGATCTTCCCCATGAAGTAACAGGAGAAACACCAAATGAAAAACACGTTTGAGCTGGAGCACGTCGGCATCAACACCGACAACGCAGGCGAGGCCGAGCAGCTGGCGCTGCTGCTGTGCAAGCTGTTCAACTTAGAGCCCCGCCACGGACAGAAGTCCGAGTTTGCCGGCAACTATTTCGAGTGCATGAAGAGCCCCTTTCTGGGCAAGAACGGCCACATCGCAATGCGCACCCCCGACCTGAAGGCTGCGATGGAGGAGCTGGAGGAAAATGGCTTTAGCTTCCGCATGGAGACTGCTGCCTATTTTGAGGACGGCCGCATCAAGAATGTATATCTTGAGGGCGAGTACGGCGGCTTTGCCATCCACATCATGCAGAAATAACGCCAACTGACCGATCTAGTGCAGAACCGGGGATGGAGCGATCCGTTCCCGGTTCTGCAGGTTCATGCCCCGCGAAAATTCAGAGGAGAAAAATTATGCTGGTTCCTGTATTGTTATTTATCGTCGGTCTGCTGTTCCTGATCAAGGGCGGCGACTGGTTCGTGGACGGTGCTTCGGCACTGGCACGGCGGTTCCACCTGCCGGAGCTGCTCATCGGTGCAACGGTGGTGTCCATCGGCACCACCCTACCGGAGGTCATGGTGTCCACCATGTCCGCTGTCTCCGGCCATGGTGAGATCGCCTACGGCAACGCCATCGGCTCGGTCATCTGCAACTCTGCCCTGATCGCCGCCATCACCATCGCCGTCCGTCCGGGCAAGGTAGACCCCAAGACCCTGCGGGTGCCGGTAGCCTTCTTCTTTGCAGCAGCCGCCATCTACTGCGTGGCTGCCTACGCCATGGGCGAGTTCACCCGCCCGCTGGGCTTTGTGATGCTGGCCATGTTCGTGGCTTACATGGTGGCAAACGTATTGCAGATGAAAAAAGCCCCTGCCGCCGCCGAAGCGGAGGCCGAGGCCGAAAGCGCCGGGGAGGAAATGTCCCTTGCCAAAACACTGGTGCTGCTGGTGCTGGGCGCTGTGCTGATCGCACTGGGCGCAAACCTGCTGGTGGATAACGGCACCCTCATCGCACAGGCACTGGGCGTGCCGGAGTCGGTCATTGCGCTGACCTTTGTGGCGCTGGGCACCTCCCTGCCGGAGCTGGTCACCGCCATCACCTCGCTGGTCAAGGGCTGCAGCGATCTGTCCCTTGGCAACATCGTGGGCGCAAACGTGTTCAATCTGGTGCTGGTCAGCGGCGTGTCCGTCACGCTGGCACCCTTCACCGTGCCGCAGAGCTCTACTTTGTTCGGCATCAATTCCAGCCTTGTGCTGGAGATCCCGGTCATGCTGGCTGTCATGATGATCATGACCCTTCCCGCACTGAAGCGCGGCAAGCTGTCCCGTGCGCAGGGCATTATCCTGCTGTGCATCTACGCCGCCTTCTGCGCCATCCAGTTTACCATGTGACATTCCCGGAGATACTTCCTGAAAAAAGGCTGCTGCACGAAAGTGCAGCAGCCTTTTTGTGGTTCTCTGGTTTTCAGCCCTTGCAGCCCTGTTCCTCCCAGTCGCCGAAATCGTTGGCATCGGCGATCTTGGTGGCATCGAACTTTCCGCTCTCGTCCTTGGGGGCAACGGCGGGGCCGGCCTCCACGGGGTTGGCGTTCGGGGCTTCGGGGTCGTAGGCGGGGCGCTCTTTGGCGGTCTCCGGCTGGGTCTGGGGTGCGTTCTCAGCAGGGGCGGGTGCTTCCTCGGCAGCTTCTGCGGCGGCATCGGCAGCCTTTGCTTCTTCCTTGGCTTCGGCTTCCGCGTAGGCATCGGCGGTCTTTTCGGCCTCCTCGGCGTCCTTTTCGGCGTCCTCCGGGAACTCGACCTCTTCCACATGGAGCGGGTCTTTCTGGTTCAGGATCTTGTCCAGCACCACGATGGCAGCGCCGGTGACGGCCACGGCAGCAGCCGTGCCAAGAATACGGAACAGAGTTTTCATACCAGAACCTCCTTGTTATAAAGAAACGTTAAGAGAACGTTACGACCTCTTCCAGGGGCTTTTCGGCGGGCTCCACCGACACGGCGGTCAGCACCGGGCCCTTGCCCCGGTAGATGTTGTGGAACTTGTACCCCACCTTGGCGGTCACCCGCACCCATGCGCGCTGCTCCAGCGCCTTGTAGCCATCGTAGCTGCAGGGGAAGCCCACAAACTGGATGTCCTGCACGCAGCAGGTCATGGCAAAGCGGCCGGGCACAAAGCTGTTTTTGCCGGCGCGGTTGGTCTGGCAGACCTGTGCCAGAAAGCGCACCGTCTTGCCGGTGTACTTCTGGGGCTCGTCCTGACAATCCATGTACCAGATGCCGAAATCGTCATCCGGGATGTCGATGGGGTCGGCGTTGATATCAAAGGGCAGCGGGTCGGGGATATCATCGTAGGCTACGCTGCCGTCCTTGAACTCGTAGGCGATATCGCACTTGCGGGAGGCCTGCCGCACCAGCTTGTGCAGCTCCTGCCGGGCGTCATCGTTGTTCACGGCTTCGGCGCGGTTGAACACGATCAGCTCGCTGCGGGCGATCTTGTCCAGCATCAGGCTGCGCATGGAGTTGTCGCGGGCGTAGGTCAGGGCGGTGGTGCCATCGGCAGTGGCGATGCACTGGTACACCAGCCAGTTTTCGGGCAGTGCATCCGCTAAATCCTGCAGCAGCCACATTCCGTTGTACTCGATGACCACGCGGCCTGCGTCTGCTTCCTTGCCCAGCTTTGCAAGGTTCTGGGGGTTCAGCTCGGACTTATCCTCCAGCACCTTCACGGTCACGCCGGGGAAGGCGAACTTCTTCTCGTTGTACTCCTCTTCGCCCTCCTCGCAGATCAGCAGCAGGGTCTTGTCGCCGGAGTCAAAATTGGGGTCTTCAAAGGTCTCCTGAATAAACTTGGTCTTGCCGCTTTCCAGAAAGCCCACAAACAGGTAGACCGGGATCTCTTTTGCCATAATAAATGGTTGCTCCTTTTATCAATGATAGGCCCCCCTTGGGGGAGCCGGCAATGCCGTCAGGCATTGACTGAAGGGGGTCAGCAGCCGAACAGCTGGGCGATGGCGGTCTCGTTCAGCTTGGAGCCGATGACCACCAGCTTGCCGCCCACGTCTGCGCTGCGGCTGCGCACTTCCCACTCGCCGGGCACATAGTCGAACTCCAGCCAGCCGTCTGCGCCGCCGTTCACGATGCCCTTGCTGCGCAGGATCATGCCGTAATTGCCGGTATCCAGCTCGGTGAGGGCGTGCTCCACTTCAGCCTTGGTGAACTTGCGGGCAGTCTCCACGCCCCAGCTGGTGAACACTTCATCGGCGTGGTGGTCGTGATGATGATGACCGCAGCAGCAGTGGTCATCATGGTCATGCTCGTCATGATCATGGTGATGATGCTCATGCTCGTGCTCGTCATCATCTTCATCATGATCGTGGTGGTGACCGCAGCAGCAATGGTCATCATGATCGTGCTCGTCGTGGTCGTGGTGATGATGCTCGTGCTCATCCTCATCGTCGTCATCGTCGTCATGGTCATGATGATGACCGCAGCTGCACACACCGTTCTCATCGTAGTGATGATGGTGATGCTCGTGCTCTTCTTCCTCGTCCTCGTGGGCGTGCTCCTCGTTGGCCTTGGCAGCCATGGCGATCAGCTCGGCCTTGAAGTCGTCCTTGGTGGACATGGCTTTCAAGATCTGCTCACCGGTCAGGTGATCCCATGCGGTGGTCACGATGGTGGCAGTGGGGTTCTTTTCGCGCAGCATTGCCACGGCAGCGGCGATCTTTTCCTCGCTGGCGGTCTGGGTGCGGCTGAGCAGGATGCAGCTTGCGTGGCTGATCTGGTCATCGTAGAACTCGCCGAAGTTCTTCATATACATCTTGACCTTGTTCACATCGGCCACGGTGACAAAGCTGTTCAGCTGCACGTCCAGATGCTCCGCCACGCCCTCCACGGCGCGGGTCACATCGCTCAGCTTGCCCACGCCGGACGGCTCGATGACGATGCGGTCGGGGTGGTACTGCTCCACCACCTGCTGCAGAGCGGTGCGGAAATCGCCCACCAGAGAGCAGCAGATGCAGCCTGCGTTCAGCTCGTTGATCTGGATGCCGCTTTCCTTCAGAAAGCCGCCGTCAATGCCGATCTCGCCGAACTCGTTCTCGATCAGCACCACCTGCTGGCCTGCAAAGGCCTCGGTGATCAGCTTTTTGATCAGGGTGGTTTTGCCGGCGCCAAGGAAGCCGGAGAAGATATCGATTTTAGTCATGTTCCAAATGCCTCTTTCTTTTTATCGCAATATTCGCAATTGTTAGCGCAAAGGGTCGCAGAGTGCTGACCCATAAAAATACTACACCTCTATTATAACAAGGCTGTCAATGGGAAACCGGCCTTTTTCAAGAAAAATTTGTAACTTTTTTTGCAAATTGACGGCGTTTTGGGGATGGAGATGAACTCCCTCAGTCAAAACCTGACGGTTTTGCCAGCTCCCTCTGGGAGGGAGCCTCTGGCGCACCCGCAAACTTTGCGCTTTAGCCGGAAACTGTACCGCTATGCCAAAGGCCCCATCTCAGAGGGGGCTGTCGCCGTAGGCGACTGGGGGAGTTCGCTCCTAAACCCTCCCCCGCATTGCATTCTTCCCCGCAGAATGATACAATAGCAGCAGCAAACCATCGCCGCCGGACGTTTTTCCGGCAAATGACAGAAAGAGGGCTTTTGTTATGAGTATGAACACAGTTCCCGAGCGTCTGGCCGCGCTGCGTGCCGCTATGAAGGCAAACGGCGTGGACGTCTATCTGATCCCGGTGGGCGACCCGCATTCCAGCGAGTATCTGCCCGACCACTACACCTCCCTGACCTACTTCTCCGGCTTCCACGGTGAGAACTCCAACTTTGTGGTCACCATGACCGAGAGCGCCGTCTGGGCAGACGGCCGGTACTTTGTGCAGGCAGAGAAAGAGATCGCCGGCACCGAGATCCAGCTGATGCGCATGGGCGAGCCGGGCGTACCCACCGCCGAGGAATACTGCGGCAAGGTACTGCCCGAGGGCGGCACGCTGGGTCTGTGCGGTCTGACCGCCAACTGTGCGCTGGTCAACAACCTGAAAAAGGAGCTGGAGTCCAAGCACGGCAGCATCAAGACCCTGTTCCTGGAGGACGAGCTGTGGGTGGAGGGACGCCCTGCCCGCCCGGCTACCCCGGCATGGATCCTGCCCAAGGAGTACGCAGGCTTCTCCCCGGCAGAAAAGCTGGAGCAGCTGCGCGCAAAGCTGAAGGAGCAGGGCTGCACCGCCCAGCTGGTTGGCAAGCTGGATAATCTGGCTTGGCTTTTGAACCTGCGCGCCATGGATATCGAATGCACCCCCTACGCCATGGCCTACTGCTATGTTACCCCCAGCCGCGCCGTGCTGTTCATCAATCAGGCGCGGGTCACCCCGGAGGCAAAGGCAGAGCTGGAAGCCAACGGCGTGACGCTGGCCGACTACGACAGCATTCTGGACGTGATGGCTGCCGAGACCGAGCCGCAGACTGTGCTGGCGGAGAGCGCTACTGTGAACTACGCCGTGTATCAGGTGTTGGAAAACAACCCCGCCCTGACCGTGAAGGACGCCGCCGACCCCCTGCTGGCCATGAAGGGCGTGAAGAACGAAGTGGAGCTGGCACACCTGCGCGAGTCCCATCTGCGGGACGCCGTGGCCATGGTGCGGTTCCAGATCGAGCTGGAGAACCGTCTGGCTTCCGGCGAACAGCTGACCGAGCTGACCGTGGACGAGATCCTGCACAAGTACCGCAGCGCGGACGACAAGTTCCTTGTGGAAAGCTTTGGCACCATTGCAGCCTACGGCGGCAACGCAGCCATGATGCACTACCACGCCACCCCGGAGGATCACGCCGTCTTGCAGCGCAAGGGCTTTTTGCTGGTGGACAGCGGCGCTACCTACATGGACGGCACCACCGACATCACCCGCACCTACCCGCTGGGCGAGCTGACCGAGGACGAGCGGCTGTTCTATACTTGGACGCTGCAGTGCCACATCGACATCGCTAAGGCCGTCTGGCTGGATTACTGCGACTGCCATATGCTGGACACCATCGCCCGCGAGCCGCTGTGGCGCCACCTCATCAACTACCGCTGCGGCACCGGCCACAGCGTCAGCTTTGTGGGCAACGTCCATGAGGGCCCCCACGCTTTGAACGGCCGCAACACCACCCTGATGCGCCCGGGCATGATCGTCACCGACGAGCCCGGCGTGTACGAGGCCGGCGAAGTGGGCATCCGCATCGAGAACGAGATCGAGTGCTACCATAAGGCCGACAATCAGTACGGCACCTTCCTTGCCTTCCGTCCCCTCACCTTTGTGCCCATTGCCACCTCGCCCATCGTGCCCGGCGTGCTGGACAAGGAGCAGATCGCTTGGCTGAACGACTATCACCGCAAGGTGTTCGAGCAGCTGGCACCCCGCCTGACCGAGGACGAGCGCGCATGGCTGGCTGAGAAGTGCGCCGCCATCGGCTGCTGAAAGCAGCTGCCGCTTGTGCGTTGAAGTGTAAACTGCTATAAAAATCCGAACGGTCTGAATCCTATATGGCACAGGGTTCAGACCGTTTTTTTGTAAAATATCTCTTTACGGCAAAACGTTCCTTGACATTATCGGTTTTATCCGATAAAATATAGATAGAAAGATTCGGTGTGAGGATGTAAAAATGCGGGGATATGATGTTGACTTCTTCATAAGGGAGAATGGCGATTGCCCGGTAAAAGAGTTTTTGCTCTCCCTTGACAAAAAGATGCGGGCAAAGCTTTTGGTGGAACTCGACCTGCTGGAAGAAAACGGTCCCCAGCTCAGAGAGCCCTATTCAAAGCATCTTGAGGACGGGATCTTTGAGCTCCGGGCAAAGCAGGGGTCGGACATCACGCGCGTGCTGTACTTCTTTTTTGTAGGAAAGAAAATCATCCTTACAAACGGATTCACAAAGAAAACCCAGAAAACACCCCGCGCTGAGATAGCGACCGCGAAAAAATATCGTGCGGAATACATAGAGCGAAAGGAGAGTCTCTCATGAGTGATTTTAGAAAATTCCTTGATGAACAGCTTGAGGACCCGGAGTTCAAGGCTGAATGGGACGCTTTGCAGCCGGAACGCGCACTGGTTCAGGCCATGATCGATGCACGCAAACGCACCGGCATGACGCAGCAGCAGCTGGCAGAAAAAACCGGCATCTCTCAATCCGACATCAGCAAATTCGAAACAGGCGGCGGCAACCCTTCCATCAAGACCTTGCAGCGTCTGGCGGCAGGCATGGGAATGATCCTTCAGGTTGAGTTCAAGCCTGTCACAAGCGCCCACTGAGCTGCGGACACGTTTCCGTTTTGACAGACATTGTTTTTGAAAATTGCGGTAGATCGTCTACCCTGCAAAGGAAACCAAACCATGATCTTTCACATTGCGATCTGCAGCCCGGACGGGGCGCTGCGCAGCAGGCTGGAGCACCAGTGCATGGAGTTCTTCGCCCGGCGGGAGGACGCCTGCATCGTGGAGCAGCTGCAAAGCCCAGAAACGCTTTTGCAGCAGGATGCCGCCGGGCTGCGGTACGAACTGTACCTTATCGAGCTTGCGGCGGTAGCCCGGCCCGAAGGGCTTACGGCGGCGGCAGAGCTGCGCCGCCGGGGCCGCCGCGCCCCACTGGCCTTTGTGGCACGCACCCCGGCCCACGCATACAGCGCCTACCGGGTGGACGCCATGCAGTATCTGCTGCAGCCGGTGCACCAGACGGAGGTCTCTGCCCTGCTCAAGCGGGCGGTGGAGCCGGAATACGGCCCCACCCTTACCGTGACCACCGCAGACGGCGTGCGGGCGCTGGCCTATGCCGAGCTTGAATATCTGGAGTGCACCCACCATATCGTGCACTTCCACCTGACCACCGGGGAGGATGTGGCTTCCCTCTCGCTGCGGGTGCCCTTTTCCGCCGTGGCGCAGCCGCTATTGGCAGACGGACGCTTTGTGCAGCCGCACCGCTCCTATGTGGTCAATCTGGAAGCAGTGCAGCTGCTTTCCCCCGGCGAGGTACGGATGCGCAGCGGGGCACGCATTCCCATCCCCCGCGGACGGGAAACCGCCGTCCGGGAAGCCTTCTGCGCCCGGTTGGGATAAAAGCAAAAGCCGCTGCACATTCGTGCAGCGGCTTTTTGCTTAATGATTTATTCTTCCTTATCCCGGGGCTTTTTGCGGCGGGCGTGCTTTTTGGGCTTTCGCCGGGGCTTTTTGCGGGAGGGCTCGGGCTGGACAGAGGCATCATTCAGGCGGGACACGGCATCCAGCAAAGCGCCCTGCAGGCTGTCCGAGGGCACACCGCTTTCCGAAAAGGCGAACAGGAATTTGTAGATCTGGGGCTGCAGCTCCTCGTACAGTCCAAGGCGGGTGTACACCTCCTTGAACAGCTGAAAGACCTGCGTTTTGTTCTCCACGATCCCGCGCAGGTCGATCTGGGTGTGGCAGATGCTTTTGGGGTTCTGGATATAGTGATACCCGGCATCGGGGATGGAAACGAACACCTCCGCGTGTTCGAGATACCCCATGTTGAAGAGCAGATCCTCCGCCCAATGGACATCGGGCGCAAAGCCAAGCTGGTTTTCCGCGATGATCTCCCGGCGGTAGAGTTTGTTCCACAGCACGCCGTAGTAAAAGGAGGCGGGCTGCTGCATCAGGCGGCGGGCGTAGTCCTCCCGGCTGTAAACGCCCTGCGGCAGAAAGCCGTACTTGTGCACCTCGGTCTTGGGCGCTTCCGGCTCGATGCCCAGCGATTCCTGCAATGTTTCCAGCGCGTGCCCGGTCTTGCTGGAGTTGGAGGGGATCACCATCCAGTACGGGGCGATCACTAGATCCGCGCTGTGCTGCAAGGCGGCCTGCACAAGGTTCTGGGTGTAATCGGGGTCCAGAACATCATCGCTGTCCGCAAACTGGATATAGTCGCCCTGCGCAAGGGCAAGCCCGGCGTTCCGCGTGCGGGAAACGCCCTCGTTCTCCTTATCCACCACCACGAGACGGGGATCCTTTGCCCGGAACTGCTCGCAGATGGCAAGGCTGTCGTCCGTAGAGCCATCATTCAGCACGATGATCTCCAGCTCCTGATAGGTCTGGCTGCAGATGCTTTCCAGACAGCGGGAAAGCCCCTTCTGGGCGTTGTACACGGGCACGATGATGCTGACGAGCGGATTCGTCATGACAGGGCCTCCTTTTTCACGACAGGATTTGAGTATTATTATTATCATACTCCTGCGCCGCCCGGATTACAAGAGCGCTGCGCTGGGAAATATTACACCTGCGCCCAGTCCAGCGCGGTCCAGTCCGGCAGGAACTGGTCGCATACCCGGCGCAGAGCAGGGGCATCGGCGGCGCTGGAGACGTCCTGAATGCCTACCAGATAGAAGCCGGCATCGTGGGCAGTCTGGGCGGCGTAAATGGCGTCCTCGCACACGGCGCACCCGGCAGGGCTTGTGCCGCCAAGGCGGTGCAGCGCCTCCATAAAGGGGGCGGGGCTGCTTTTGCTCATCGCGCCCCGTGCTTCGATGTAAAAATCAAAGTATTCGTCGATGCCAAGGCGGGTCAGCACGGCGCGGCACTGGCTGCTCCATGTGTTGGAGCACACGCACATCCGCGCGCCCTCGGCCCGCAGCCGGGCAAGGGTGTCCCGCACGCCGGGCTTCAGCTCCACCTTTTCGTACAGCTGGGCGATCACCTCGCGCATCACGTCCAGATAGCCGTTCCTGTCCAGCGGCAGCGCATACTCCCGGATGAGGTACTGTGCGCCGTCCTCCATGCCCATGGTCAGCAGGGTCTCGTGCAGGTCTGCCTTCGGGGTGCGGCCAAAGCGCGCCAGCAGCGCCTCCGGGGCACCCTCCCATACCACCACCATGCTGTCGGTCAGGGTGCCGTCCATATCAAAGATCCATTGTTTGCAGTGCATACTTTCCTCCTGTTGTGCGCCCCTCCGGGCCGCAGTGATACACGTCTCTGGCTAGTATAGCACGAAACTTTCACAGGAAAAAGGCATCATCCCCGAAAAAACGGGAGAATTTTATCCCAAAGTATGGTATAATTATAACAATTTTAGAAAATACCGGGAACGTGCACGGGAGGGCTTGATATGGAACGCAGAGATCCCACGCAAAAGGCGCTGGTGCTGGCAGGCGGCGGCGCGCGCGGCAGCTATCAGGTGGGCGTCTGGCGGGCTTTGATGGAGCTGGACTGGCATCCGCAGATCATCACCGGCACCAGCGTGGGCGGGCTGAACGGTGCCATGTTCGTGCTGGACCGTTACGAGACTGCCCGGGATATGTGGCTGACCATCCGCAGCCGGGATGTGATGGAACTGCCGGAGGAAAACGCAGACCTTTCCGCCCTGCACCAGTTTCTGCGCCGGGTGGTAAAGGAAGGCGGCATGGACGTGACCCCGCTGGAAGAGATCGTGGAGCGGGTGCTGGACGAGGACGCGCTGCGGGCAGCGCCTATCCGGTTCGGCATCGTGACGGTGGAGCAGCGCGGGCTGCGCCCCCGGGAACTGACGCTGGAGGATATCCCTGCCGGGCAGGTGCGGGACTACCTGATGGCTTCGGCGGCCTGCTTCCCCGCATTGCGGGCGCGGCAGATCGACGGGGTAAAGTTTCTGGACGGCGGGTACAGCGATAATATGCCCACCGGCCTTGCCAAGACCATGGGCGCAGAGGAGCTGGTCTGTGTGGACCTTGAGGGCGTGGGCATCACCCGCCCCAACCTGACCGGCCTGCCCACCACCATGATCCGCAGCTACTGGGAGCTGGGCGATATCCTGCACTTCGACCCCGACACCGCCAAGCGCAACATGGAGCTGGGCTATTACGACACCCTGCGCGCCTTTGGCCGCATCCGGGGCTGTGCCTACGCGGTGGACAGCGGTGCGGACAGCAGCGCCGATGCCGAAGCCTTCCGCGCAGCCTTTGACGCCGTGCAGAAGGAGGTGCGGGAGAAGTACCCCGTCACCCTGACCGCAGATGCCGCTTTGCTGCTGGCGCGGATGAAGGACGACCAGCTTGCCCCGCTGGAAGCCGCCGCCGAGGATGCCGGGGTAGACCCCACCCACTTTTATACCACCCGGACGCTGGCTAAGGCGTTTCTGGCGGCGTGTGATAAAGACCGCATGGAAAGCTTTGCCCCGCTGTTTACGGGCAGCAGCACCGCCGGGCAGGCAGCGCTGGCCGCTTTGCTGCCCAATACATTCTTACAGGCGCTGGTGTGGCGCACTTTGACCGCATCGGCTTTGCCGGAGGTGACAGAAGATGAAGGTTTATAAAGGCGTATCCGCTTCCCCGGGGCTGGTGCTGGGACAGGTGAGCCGACTGGAACATCATGTGGAGACCTTCAGCCACGGCCCTTTCAACCCGGAGCGGGAACTGCGGCTGCTGGCAAATGCCGTGCACACGGCGCAGAACGAGCTGGACTCCATGGCGGAGCGCGCCGCGCCCACCGAGCAGGCCATCTTTTTGTTCCAGAGCATGATGCTGGACGACGAGGGCATGATGAACGAGGTGCGCTTTTGCATCAATGCGGGCATCAGTGCTTCGGCGGCGATGCATCAGGTGGGGCAGCGCTACGCCGACCAGCTTGCCAACATGAAGGATAACCCCTATATGCAGCTGCGCAGCGTGGATATTCTGGACGCCACCCGCCGGGTGATCAATATCCTGACCAACCGTCCCCGGGTGTGGCTGGCGCTGGATCATCCGGTGATCCTTGCCGCCGACCGGCTGATGCCCACCGACCTGTTCAGCGTGCCCTCCGGCATGATCCTGGGCGTCATCACCGCAGAGGGCAGCGGCCAGAGCCATGCCGCCATCATTGCCCGGGCAATGAACATCCCGGGCATCGTGCAGGTGGGCAAGGATTTTCTGGACGACTGCGACGGACGCACCGTCATTCTGGATGCAACCAACGGCAACTGCATCCTCGACCCGGACGCCGTCGCCCGCCAGCAGGCAGAAGCCAGCATCTGTCAGCTTCAGCGCGAGGACGCGGAGATGAAGCAGCTGCACAGCCTGCCGGATGAGACAAGGGACGGCGAACCCTTTGAGCTGCTGGCCAACTGCTTCGGCCCGGAGGATACCGACACCGCCATGCAGTCCGGTGCAAAGGGCGTTGGGCTGCTGCGCAGCGGCTACATGATGCTGCCCGGGCGCATTCTGGACGAGCAGGAGCAGTATTTCTTCTATTGCTCCTGTCTGGCAGCGGCAAACGGCTGCCCGGTGACCGTGCGCACCTTCGACTTTGGTTCCGACCGCACCGTGGCCGACGCCAATCAGGGGCCGCAGTCCTCTAAACTCGGTCTGCGCGGCATCCGCAACAGCCTGCGCCAGCCCCAGCAGTTCCAGACCCAGATCTGCGCTTTGCTGCGCGCCGCCGCCCGGGGGCCGCTGCGGGTGATGTTCCCCATGGTGACCGAGGTGGAGGACTGGGACGCCGCCATGAGCATTGTGGAGCACTGCCGCCAGAACCTGCGGGAGCGGGGCGTGCCCTTTAACGAAAATACCCAGTTCGGCGTGATGCTGAGCATCCCCGCCGCCTGCCTGACCGTGGAGGACTTTATAGCCCACGGCTGCGATTTTCTGGTTATCGGCACCAACGACCTGACCCAGTACACCCACGCCGCCGACCGGGAGCTTGCCAGCGCAGAGCACTACTACCGCCCCGCCAGCCCGGCCATGAAAAAGCTGATCACCATGGTGATGGATGCCGCGGGTGCGCACCACGTCCCGGTGACCATCTGCGGCCTTGCCGTGGGCAACCCCGCCAACACGGCGCAGTACCTGCACCTTGGTCTGCGCAGCTTCTCGGTAAGCCCCCAGAACCTGCTCAAGGTAAAGCAAGCCCTGCTGGACACCGATGCCCACCCGGACGCAGGGGAAAAGGACTGAAAGCACTTTACAAAGCGTAATATAATACAAAATAATAAGAGGCTGTTGCACAAACCTTTGTGCAGCAGCCTTTTTCGCCATACAAACATTTTTGTTGTAACGAACAAAAAAGTATGCTACAATAAAAATACCGCCTGAAAAGGCGGTAGACTAGGTGTTGCCTGCATTGCAGGTGGTCATGCTTCCGTACCCGGCTCGCAAAACTCGTTCTTCGGAATGAATCAGGCGCAACGCCGGGAAAGGAACTTTTTTGAGAATTTGTGATCTTCCCGGAGCCTGACGGCAAAGGGGGGATGCCCTATGACGCTGCTGGAAACCTTGGCCTTGGCAACGCTTATCGTTACCGTGGTCTACGAAACGGTTGACGTTACGTTAAAAGTTTTACAGTACATCGAGAGCAAGCAAAACAAAAAAGATTGACCGCCACAGTTTTCCCGACTCAAACGGCCAATCTTTTCTGATTGTCTAGGGTATGGAAGCTGACCGTTGCCGGGCAGCACCTTTTCTGTTCTCAGTATAATCATTCCGGGCGTATTTGTCAAGCAGATACGTCCTTTTTTATGTTTACTCCAGATTCCCCGTCAGGGTCATGACGGCGGAGAGCACCGCCAGCGGGGCGGTCTCGCAGCGGAGGATGCGGGGGCCAAGGCCTACCGTTTTTGCCCCGGCTTTGGCGGCCATTTCGGCTTCCTCGGCGGCAAAGCCGCCCTCTGCGCCGGTCACGATGGCAAGGCGCAGCTTCTTCCCGTCGGCGGGCTTTGCTTCGGCCAGCAGCTGGCGCAGGGGTGCGCCGCCGCACTCGTAGCAGAACAGCACCAGATCGTACTGGTCAAAGCTGCGGCACACTGCCCCAAAGTTCGGCAGCGGCAGGGCTACGTCCGGCAGAACGCCCCGGCCGCACTGCTTGGCGGCTTCCAGCGCAATGCGGTTGTAGCGCTCGTTCTTCTGCTCCTCTTTTTTGGGGGCGGCCACGCAGTAGCGGCTGAAGAAAGGCACGATATGCGCCGCGCCCAGCTCCACCCCGTGCTTGATGATCTGTTCCAGCTTGTCCTGCTTGGGGTAGCCCGCCAGCAAAGTTACCTCCACGGTGGGCTCGGCAGCGCTGGGGTAGCCCGGCTCTACGGCAAAGTCTACCCTGTCCTCCCCAAAGCCGGTGATGGTGGCGGTGTACTCCACGGCGCTGCCGTCGCAGAGGATGACGGTATCCCCCGGCTTTGCCCGCATCACCCGGGCAAGGTGATGGGCATCCGCACCCCGCAGGGTGGCGGTGCCGTCAGAGATCTCGGTGGTAAAGTAGCGGTGCGGCATACTGTGCGCTCCTTCTCATAATGTATGGATATCAGGCCTTTTTGCAGACGATGCACTCCCAGCCGCGCTTTTCCTTGACTTCCACGACAGACAGACCGGCTTTTTCCAGCCCGGCGATCACCTCGTCCTTGCGGCTGTCGATGATGCCGCTGGCAATAAAGGTGGCCCCCTCCGCCATCAGGCCGGGCACGGCGGGTGCAAGGCTGAGGATGGCGTTTGCCACGATGTTGGCGGTGATGATGTCATAAGTGCCGCTGGCTTTATCGGACAGGTCGCCCACCAGCACGGTGAGCTTATCCTGCACGCCGTTCAGGGCTGCGTTCTCCCCGGCGGTGCGCACCGCCACAGGGTCGATGTCCACGCCCTCGGCGCTGGCGGCGCCCAGCTTGAGGGCGGCAATGGCAAGGATGCCGCTGCCGGTGCCGATATCCAGCACCCGCTCGCCGCCGCGCACCTGCTCGTCCAGCGCTTCAAGGCAAAGGCTGGTGGTCTCGTGACCGCCGGTGCCGAAGGCAAGGCCGGGGTCAAGGATCAGCTTGACCCGGTCGGTGTCGTACTGCTGCCACGAGGGCACCACAGCCAGACGGCTGCCGATCTCCATGGGGTGGTAGTATTTGCGCCAGCCGTTCTGCCAGTCCTCCTGCTCCACGCCCTCAGTCTCCACGGTGTAGGGGATGCCGGCGGCTTCCATGCGGGCGGCGATAAGCGCCAGCGTTTCCACCTGAGAAGCGCCCGGCTCCAGATACAGATGGATGATCACGGTATCCCGGGGCTTGTCCAGCAGCTCCTGCTCGATCAGATCCACGTGGGCGATCTCGGCCACCTGCTGCTCGATGTCGCTGTAATCCTCGATGTAGATGCCGCCCTCGGCGATCAGGGTAGCAACGGCTTCGGCGTTTTCGGCATCAGCCTTGGCCACAGTCAGGCGGATATCGGTCCATTCCATAAGGCATTCTCCTTTTACGTTGTATCCATGCCGCCCGGCGGGGCAGATGGAAAAAAGTTCTCTTATCTGTATAGTACCCGATTCTGCGCTGGGATGCAAGCATTTGGACAAAATAGACATAAAAAGAAAAGATTTTTCAGCACTTAAATCAGGACGCGTGCAGAAAAAACAAAAAATACTGACAGGTGTGCCATCAAATAAGGACTTTTGGTGCATTTTAATAGAAAAAAGAAAAAACCACTTTCTTTTTTTGCAAAAATATGTTACTATTCTGTTACGGAACTATGGACAGCCTGCAACCAGAGACTGTCTGTAAACACAAACATTCTTTAAGGAGGAATGTGTCTTATGATGAAGTATCTCCAGAAACTGGGCAAAGCGCTGATGCTTCCCGTCGCTGTGCTGCCGATCTGCGGCATCCTGATGGGTCTTGGTTATGCCCTCGCTCCGGGCGTTATGGGCGTTCCCGGTGCTGCAACCTCCGGTGCAGCTTACACCGTCGGCTTCCTGCTGGTCAAGGCAGGCGGCGCTCTGATCGATAACATGGCATGGCTGTTTGCCATTGGTGCCGCTGTCGGCCTGGCTGACAACGACGGTACCGCAGGTCTGGCCGGTCTGGTCAGCTACCTGATGATGCAGCAGCTGCTGAGCCCCGGCGTGGTCGGCATGGTGCGCACCCTGGAAGAGGGCACCGCTACCTACATTGCCTTCCAGAAGGTCGCCGGCAACTCCTTCATCGGCATTCTGGCCGCTGTTGTGGGTGCTGCCTGCTACAACAAGTTCAAGAATACCCAGCTGCCTGACTGGCT
>OJAL01000782.1_pt1 | contig 20373 bp, 20 predicted proteins | sample 1589301 | NCBI WGS metagenome assembly OJAL01 (sample SAMN03283261) | human gut metagenome | biome: human-associated habitat; material: feces | host: Homo sapiens | place: USA | collected 2013
CGCGGATGCCCTGACGGATGACGTGCTTTGCGGTCTGGGCGGCAATGCGGCCAAAATCGCGGGTCTTGAGCGGGGTGATGATGCGGTCGCCGACCTCATAGCTGCTGCGGATCTTGCGTGCTTCGGTCACACCGATCTCGGCGTGCTCGTCGTACCAGTCCTCGTCTGCCACGATGTCCTGGATCAGTGCCACGTCAAAGCGGCCGGTGTCGGGGTCGATGTCCACCCGGATGTGATCCTCCTCGACCTCATAGTTCTTCTTGACGGCAATGATGATAGCCGCCTTGATCTTTTCGATCAGGTACTCTGCGGTGATGCCGCGCTCATGCTCCAGCATGGAGAGCGCTTCAAAAAAGTCCTTATTCTCTGCTGTCATTTTTCGGGTTCCTCCTATATATTTTGTTCTCTTTTCTCTCTCAGAGACGGTTATTTTCAGTTGAACAGATCCTCGTCGTCGCACAGCTGCACGCCGGAGACTGCATTTACCTCAAAGGTCACAGGGCCGTTTTCGGTCTCCAGCGTCACGGTGCTGCCCTCGCGGCCGGTCAGGATGCCGGACAGTTCCCGCACGCCGTCGGCGTTGGGGCGGATGAGCTTTGCCCGCACCTTCTGGCCCTTCAGCACCTCGTAGTGCTCCGGGCGGGTCAGCTTGCGGCCAAGGCCGGGGCTGCCCACTTCCAGATAATAGCTCTGGTCGATGGGGTCCGCTTCGTCCAGAATGGGGTCCAGTGCGTGGGACACCTCAGCACAGGTGTCGGTATCCATGGTGCCGTCCCGGTCGATGAGGATGCGAAGATACCAGTCCGGCCCTTCCTTCTCAAAAACCACATCCCACAGGCGCAGACCCATGCCTTCCACCGTGGGACGGACAAGCGCTTCCACTCTCTGCGCGGTGTTGCCGCCAGACTGCTTCGCCATAAAAAACCTCCAAACAAACAAGAAACGCGGACCTTGCGGCCCACGTTTCAGGTTAAACTATATCGTACTACTAGAATATAGCATACTCTTGCGATTTATGCAAGCATTTTCGCAATTTTTTTGCAGTTGCGCGCCCTTTGGGGCTTTTTACAGCACCCAGACGCCGTTCTCGAACAGCTGTACAGTGCGGCCATCGCGGCATTTGCCGGTGATGCGGCTGTCCTCTGCACCCACCATCACATCCTCGTGCAGGGAGGAGTGGTTCATGCCGCGGGCTGCCAGCTCTTCCTTGGAAAGGCCGGTGCCGCCCACGGTGGTGCCGGGGTAGCTGTCGCCAAAGGCGATGTGGCAGGCGGCGTTCTCGTCAAACAGGGTGTTGTAGAACAGCTTGCCGCTGCGGTTGATGGGGCTGGAGGCAGGCACCAGTGCCACCTCGCCAATGTGGCGTGCGCCCTCGTCGGTGTCCAGCAGCTGACCCAGCAGATCTGCGCCCTCGTCCGCGCCGTGCTCCACCACCTTGCCGTCCTTGAAGGTGACATGGAAGTTTTTGATCAGCTGTCCGTTAAAGACGTAGGGCTTTGTGCCGTAAACGATGCCGTCCACCTTATCCTTATGGGGTGCGGTGAACACCTCCTCGGTGGGGATGTTGGGCAGGAAGGGCACGCCCTTCTCGTTTTTGCTGCCGGCGCTCTCCCACACCGCCTGTTCCGCCAGACCCACAGTCAGGTCGGTGCCGTTGGCGCTTTCAAAATGCACGCTTTCCAGATCAAGGGCGTTCATCTTTGCGCCCAGCTCGTTCAGGCGGTCCAGATGCTTCTGCCACTCCCCTACCGGGTCGCCGCCGGTCACACGGCAGGTGTCAAAAATGAGCTTCCACTGTGCTTCAATGGCGGCGGCAGTGTCCAGCTCCGGGAACATCTTCTTTGCCCACGGCTCTGCGGGCAGAGCAGCGATGGACCACTGCACCCGGTCGTTCATGGGGTACTCCCGCCACGGCTGCATAAAGCTGCGGTTCGCGCTGTTCACACGGCTGATCTTAGCGCCGTCCAGCCCGGCAAACAGTTCCGGGTCGTCCGCAATAAGATGCAGCACGCACACGCCGCCCTCGCTCTCGGCGTAGTCCAGATAGCGGCGCAGCTGCCAGCCCTTGTGGTCGGTCAGTGCGTCCTCGCTGCCCAGCTCCATGCGGATGCGGGTAACGGCGTCATCCTGCCAGTTCACCTGCACGTCCCGCGCACCGGCTTCGTAGGCGCTGCGCACGCACAGCCGTGCCAGCGGAGCACCCTCCAGCGGGCAGTTGATGATCAAAGTCTGCCCCGGCTGCGGGTTCACACCCACCCGGACGATAAAATCCGCATACTTTTGCAGTAATTCGTTAAAGTTTTCCACGTCAGAACCTCCTGTGGTGCATAGCCACCGTTGTTTTTCTCTCAGTATACCACGTTCCGGCGTTTCTGTCCACTATGGGCAGAGCTGCCGCTCACCCTTCCGATTCAAAAAAGGCGCGGGTCATCTGTACCACCGTGCCGGAAAGCAGTAGCAATGCAATGAGGTTGGGAATGCTCATCAGGCCGTTGAAGGTGTCGGCGATGCTCCACAGCAGACCAAGGTCCATGGTAGCGCCCAGAATGGCTACCAGAGCATACACCACAAAGAAGGGGCGCGCCACCTTGTTGCTCTTGCACAGGAACACCAGAAAGCGGGAGCCGTACAGACCCCAGCCGATGATGGTGGAAAAGGCAAAGCAGCACAGCGCCACAGCGGTAAAAATGGAAGCCCAGCCGCCGTAGGTGGTGGTAAAGCCGGAGATGGTCAGCTCTGCACCGGCCGCTGCGCCGTAGCTGACCGAGGTGCCGCTGCACAGGATGACCAGCGCGGTCAGGGTGCAGATGACGATGGTATCGGCAAACACCTCAAAAATGCCGAACATACCCTGCTTGACCGGCTTTTTGGTGTCGGCGCAGGCATGGGCGATGGAGCCGGTGCCAAGACCGGCCTCGTTGGAAAAGATGCCGCGGGAAACGCCCTTTTGCATACTAACGAACAGGCTGCCGATGGTGCCGCCGGTAAAGGCAGCAGGGTTGAATGCGCCCGCCACGATGGATTCCAGCACATAGGGCAGACGGGAAAAGTTGAGCACCACCACGCCCACCGACAGCACAATGTAGAACAGCGCCATAAAGGGCACCAGCTTCTCGCTTACGCTGCCAATGCGCTTGATGCCGCCCAGCAGCACCAGCGCCACCAGAACAGCCACAAGGATGCCCACGATAAGGTTGAGGGTGGGCAGAAAGCTGCCGCCCACCAGCCCGTATTCCAGCAGGGCGGTATCCACTGCCGCCACGATGGTGTTCACCTGCGTTGCGTTGCCGGTGCCGAACACGGTCAGCACGCCGAACAGCGCGTACAGCACGGCCAGAAACTGCCAGCGGCGGCCAAGGCCGTTTTTAATATAGTACATCGGGCCGCCCACCCACTCGCCGGTATCGCTGCGCTCCCGGAAATGCACCGCCAGCGTCACCTCGGCAAACTTGGTGCACATCCCCAGCAGCGCAGAGCACCACATCCAGAACACGGCACCCGGGCCGCCGATGGCGATAGCGCCCGCCACACCGGCAATGTTGCCGGTGCCCACCGTGCCCGCCAGCGCGGTGCACACCGCCTGAAAAGGGGTCATGGCACCGTCCGAAGCATCCCGCTTGCGGAACATCCGTCCCACGGTGGTGCGGATGGCGTAAGGGAATTTGCGGATCTGCAAAAAGCCCGTGCGGACACTGAGCAGCAGTCCCACGCCAATGATGCACACCATGGCGGGGATGCCCCAGATAAAGCTGTTCACCGCCTGATTGACGGCGGCAATGGTCTCGATCATATACTTCCACATCCTCTGTAATATCTTGCGCACTGACAGTTTTTGTCAAAACACGAAGAATATTTTACCGTACTTTTACCGTAGTGTCAATGAAAAATAGGGACGTTATGAAACGCCCCTATCAAAAATTCTTATTTTTTATGTGTGACCGCCCGGCGGTAGACCGCACCGGAGACCGCCGCTGCCAGCACCTCGGTAAGCCAGAAGGCGTGCCATACGCCGTCTGCGCCCAGCCAGTTACACAGCAGTGCAGCCAGCGGCATGATGAAAATAACATACCGGCACAGCGCGATGACCAGCGATTCTGCGCCCTTGCCCAGTCCCTCCAGTGCACCGGAAGCGGTGGTGGAGATCGCAGAGATTACAAAGCCGATGCTGATGATGCGCAAGGCAGTCTGCCCGGCGGCGATGGTTTCGGGGTTCTGGGTGAACAGCCCCATCAGCTGCCCGGAGACAAACTGACAGATCACCGTGCCCGCCGCCATGATGGCTGCGCTCATGAGCAGGGTCAGCTGGAACAGTTTTTTCACCCGGGCGTGCTCCCGCGCACCGTAGTTGTAGCCGATGAGGGGGCGCATTCCCTGCACGAAGCCGTTGGCGGGCAGGTACAAAAAGGTCTGCAATTTATAGTAGATGCCCAGCACCACCACATAGCTCTGGGAGAAAGCTGCCAGCAGCCCGTTGAGGAAGGTGACCAGCAGCGAGGGCAGCGCCAGATTGAGGATGGCCGGAATGCCGATGGCGTACAGTCTGCCGTCCAGCGCTGCGTCCGGGCGCAGGCAGCGGCGGCGCAGCCGCACCGGCAGCTCGGTGCGCAGATAGACCACAAGGTAAACTACCACGCTGAGCGCCTGACCGATGCCGGTGGCCAGTGCCGCGCCCGCAATGCCCATGGCAGGCACCGGCCCAAGGCCGAAAATGAGCACAGGGTCCAGTAAAATATTGCACACGCAGCCGGTGATCAAGGCGACCATGGACACCTTCATGCGGCCCACTGCCTGAAAGATCTTTTCAAAGGCCAGCGAGACCATGTTCACGACCAAAAACAGGAACACGATGGTGGAGTAGGTGATGCCGGCGGCGATCAGCGTCTCGTCCTGCGTAAAGCGGCGCAGAAAGCCGGGCATGATGGCGATGCTGACCACCATCATCACCACGCCGTGCACAAGGCTGAGCACAAAGCCGTGGGTGGCGGCCGTCTCGGCCTTTTCGCGGTCGCCCGCGCCCAGATACAGCGCGATCATGGCGTTGATGCCGATGCCAAAGCCGATGGCAATGGCGTTGGAAAAGTTCTGGATGGGGAACACCAGACTTAACGCGGTCATGGCGTCCTCGCTGATGCGCGCCACAAACAGGCTGTCCACAATGTTGTACAGGCTGTTTACCAGCATGGAGAGCACATTGGGCAGCGCCATCGAGAGCAGCAGCGGCAGCACCGGCTTCTCCTTCATAAAAGTTTCGTTCATAAAAAATTTCACCTGCTATCTGTAAAAAGCAAAAATGTGGCGGGCACAGCATCGGCTTGCAGCCGGTTTCCGGCGCAAAAAAAGCCACACAATGACCCTTTAAAGGTCATTGTGTGGCGAAAAGTAGCAATGTTGCTGTAAAAATCCACACGGTTTTTATGATCGCGGCAGCTGTCCGCGATATGCAACCTGCGCACTTGCGGGCTGCAACTTTAGCAGAATACCACATCCTCAGCGGCGTGTCAAGGGGTTTCGGCGTAAAAGTATGACTTTTGTAATCACTTGACCATTTTTACAGCAGGCGCTACAATAAGGCAAACCGGCTCTGAGGGAGGGCATTGTATATGAAATGGATGATCGCATCAGACCTGCACGGCTCCTATTATTATGCGCAGCAGCTGCAGCAGGCCTTTGAACGGGAGCAGGCCGACCGCCTGCTGTTTCTGGGAGACCTGCTCTACCACGGCCCCCGCAACGACCTGCCCCGGGATTACGCCCCCAAAAAAGTGATTCCGCTGCTGAACAGCCTTGCGCCCAAGCTGCTGTGCGTGCGGGGCAACTGCGACGCCGAGGTAGACCAGATGGTGCTCAATTTCCCGGTGCTGGCGGATTACGCCGTGCTGCCGGTGGGGCAGCGGCTGGTCTACGTCACCCACGGTCATGTGTTCAACCTGAACCATCTGCCGCCCCTTGCCCCGGGGGATATTTTGCTCCACGGCCACACCCATGTGCCCGCATGGACAAACTTCGGGCAGGGGAACCTTTACTTAAACCCCGGCTCCGTGAGCATTCCCAAGGAAAACACCGCCCACAGCTACATGACCTTGGAGGGAAGCACCGCCTGTTGGAAGACCATGGAGGGCGCGTGCTACCACCAGCTGCAGTTGTGATAATGTTGTGATATTCCAGTTTTTCCCGGCAAAAGCTGGAAAAAGCCCTTGACGAAATGCCCGAAATGCTGTAAACTAAGTACAACCTTTAAAAATAGAGGGAGCTGTAAGCTTTGTACTGAACGCAGGCGGTGCAAAGTGTAGCAGTAAACCCCATAAGGCATCATAAAAAGACACCGGAGGCTTTGCATCGGCTTCCGGTGTTTTTTTATGCGCCGCCGGGCTATCTTTTGCTGCGCGGTCATGCTACAATAGAAAGAAAACGCGAATTGCAGGAGGAATTATGGATTTTTACGGAACCATCGGCCCTGCCTGTGCCGATGTAAAGCTTTTGCAGCAGATGGTGGAAGCCGGCATGACCGGCATCCGCATGAATCTTTCTCACGGGCCGCTGGCAGCGCACGCGGACTGGCTGGCGCTGCTGCGCAAGGCCGGGGTAAAAAAGCTGCTCATCGACCTGCAGGGGCCGGAACTGCGCATTGGACGTCTGCCGCAGCCGCTATCCCTGACCGCCGGGCAGACCGTGCGTCTGGGCGCACAGGGCATCCCCTGCCCTGCTGCGCTGGTGCACAGCGTGCAGCCCGGGCAGGAGCTGCTGCTGGATGACGGCAAGCTACTGGCGCGGGTGGACGCCGTGGAGCCGGAAGCGCTCGTGTGCACCGTAGTGCGGGGCGGCGTGCTGCAAAGCCGCAAAAGTCTGGCCGCACCGGGAGCAGATATCCAGATGCCCACCCTGACCACCGAGGACAAGGAGAACCTTGCCATCGCCGCCGGTTGCGGCGTTACCGGGGTCATGCTGCCCTTTGTGCGCGGCGCGGCGGATATCTGCAATCTGCGGCAGGCGCTGGCAGAAGCCGGTGCGCCGCAGCTGAAAATTCTTGCCAAAATTGAAAACCTTGCGGGCGTGCAGGCGCTGCCGGAGTTTTTGCCGCTGGTGGACGAGGTAGTCATTGCCCGGGGCGACCTTGGCAACGCGATGCCCCTGTGGGAGCTGCCCCGCTGCCAGAAGCAGCTTTCTGCCGCCTGCCGGGCAGCCGGAGTACCCTTTATGGTGGTGACCCAGATGCTGGACAGTATGCACACCCGGGCTGTGCCCACCCGCGCCGAGGTGAGCGACATCTACAACGCCGTACTGGACGGCGCATCCAGCCTGATGCTCACCGGCGAGACCGCCGCCGGGCAGTACCCGGTACAGGCCATGGAGTATCTGGTGCGCACCGCCCGCACGGCGATGTGACAGGGGCTGATTCAGAATGCCCTCCGCTGCGCTCTGGGCATTTTTAGCGGAAAGACTATTTATATTTGCCAATCGGGAAAATCTGCGGATTTTCCCGATTGGCCTTTTCACGGGAGGGTCATAGCGGGAAAAAGCATCTATAACAATCATTATAGACTTTCCAAAATGCAAAAATAAATCTTGAAGCTGCCACTTCCGGTCACGACCCTTTTCCGTGAAAAAGGGATTCCGAAAAGTCCGCAGACTTTTCGGAATCCAAAATAAAAATAATTTTTCCTCTGACGATGCCCAAAGCGCAAGCGGCGGGCATTCCCAATCGTCCCACCCGGAAGATATTTTTCCGCAAAAAACGGCAAAGGGATAGCATCTTTTTTCTGCTTCCTGTATAATACAGGTAAAATCAACTGAAGTCAGAAAGGTTTATCGTTTATGGGCATCGTAGTCATCGGAGCTGTTTTTGTGGATATCAAGGGCTATCCCCTTTCCACCTATATCCCCGGCGGGCGCAACGCCGGACGCATCGAGCAGGTACACGGCGGCGTGAGCCGCAACGTGGTAGAGGATATCGCCAACGTAGAGCTGCGCCCCACCTTTGTAGGTCTGGTGGACGACACCGGCATGGGACAGGACGTCATCGACAAGCTGGCAAGGCACAAGGTCAACACCCGCTTTATCCAGAAAGTGCCGGACGGCATGGGCACATGGCTGGCCATTTTTGACAACGACGGCGATGTGCACGCTGCCATCTCCAAGCGGCCGGATACCACCCCGCTGACCGGCCTTCTGCAGGAGCAGGGTGATGACATTTTTGCGGATTGCGATTCCATTGCGCTGGAACTGGATCTTGAAAAAGAGACGGTAAAGCAGACCCTGCGCTACGCCAAAAAGTACGGCAAAAAGGTGTTTGCCGTGGTCTCCAACATGAGCATCGCCATGGAGCGGCGGGATTTTTTGCAGCAGATCGATTGTTTCGTCTGCAACCAACAGGAGGCCGGGCTGCTGTTCTCGGATGACTACGACCACCTCTCCCCGGACGAGATGTGCCGGGTGCTCACGGGCAACGTGCGCAGCGCCAACATTCCCAGCATGGTGGTGACCATGGGCGGGCAGGGCGCGGTATACGCCTGTGCGGACGGCAGCTGCGGCATCGTGCCCGCCAAAAAGGTGGATGTCATGGACACCACCGGCGCGGGCGACGCCTTCTTTGCAGGCACGGTCATCGGCCTGACCTACGGCAAAACGCTGGCAGAATCCTGCGAGATCGGCAGCCGTCTGGCCGCCTCGGTCATCTGCATCACCGAGAACGTCTGTCCCCGCTTCCGCCCGCAGGAGTTCGGGCTGGATGTACCGGTGGTGGATTAACGGTTTGGAATGGTCTCCGCTGCGCTCTGACCATTTTCAGCGGAAAAATTATTTATATTTTGCCAACCGGGAAAATCTGCGGATTTTCCCGGTTGGCCTTTTCACAAGAGGAGCCGCAAAGGAAAGCTGCATCTATAACTAAAATTGCGGATTTTTCGGCTCGCCTTTTCACGGGATGGGCGTAGAGGGAAACGGCATCCGTCTATTGGATTTTTGCGCAAAACCGCATTTTCCCCCTTGACAGAAGCGGCAGTTTCTGGTATCAATAAAAATGATAAAGGGGAGTAAAGGGCAGCCTGCCGGTCAAGGCTTTTTTCGGCAGGCCGCTGCATGGCAGCGTCATCACGGCAGCAATGCCCGATGTCATGTGTTCGCTTGAGACTTTTGTCACAGATCTTACGCTGTGGCAAGGGTCTTTTTTTCTTGCCGCAGCATCAGAACAAAAGGAGGCAGAAAAACAATATGAATTTCTGGAACACATTCGCCGCGCTCTTTTCAAACTTCGGGGCGCTGACATGGCAGATGGTGGTCATGTGGGGCATCGGTGCCCTGCTCATCTACCTTGCCATCGTCAAAAAGATGGAGCCCAGTCTGCTGCTGCCCATGGGGTTCGGTGCCATTCTGGTCAATCTTCCCGCATCCGGTGCCATCACGCAGGGAGACACCGTTGGCCCTATCTCTGCCCTGTTTGAAGCAGGGATGTCCAACGAGCTGTTCCCGCTGCTGCTGTTCATCGGCATCGGTGCCATGATCGATTTTGGCCCGCTGCTGGAAAAGCCGTGGCTCATGCTGTTTGGCGCAGCGGCACAGTTCGGCATCTTTTTCACCCTGTTTCTGGCCGGGTTCTTCTTTGATATGAAGGACGCCGCGTCCATTGCGGTCATCGGCGCAGCGGATGGCCCCACCGCCATTTTTGTGGCAAACACCCTGAAATCCCAGTATCTGGGCGCTATTATGGTGGCAGCTTACAGCTACATGGCGCTGGTGCCCATCGTTCAGCCGCCGGTCATCCGTCTGCTGACCACCCAGAAGGAGCGCCGCATCCGTATGCCCTACGAAAAAGGCAATGTCACCCAGCTGACCAAGATCCTGTTCCCCGTTGTGGTCACAGTGGTCGCCGGTCTGGTAGCCCCGGCCAGCGTGGCGCTGGTGGGCTTTTTGATGTTTGGCAACCTGCTGCGGGAGTGCGGAGTGCTGAACTCCCTGAGCGAGACCGCCCAGAACGTACTGGCAAACCTCATCACCCTGCTGCTGGGGCTGACCGTAGCCGGGCAGATGACCGCCGACAAGTTCGTCCGGCCGGACACTTTGCTCATCATGGCGCTGGGTCTTGTAGCCTTTATCTTTGATACCGCCGGCGGCGTTCTGTTCGCCAAGCTGCTGAACCTGTTCCTGCCCGAGGGCAAAAAGCTGAACCCCATGATCGGCGCAGCAGGCATCTCGGCCTTCCCCATGAGCGGGCGTGTGGTCAACAAGATGGGTCTGGCCGAGGACAGCCAGAATTTCCTGCTGATGTACTCCATCAGCGTCAACGTTTCCGGACAGATCGCATCCGTCCTTGCCGGCGGACTGATCCTTTCCCTGATGGCTTAACGGAGGTGCCTTTATGCTTCATCTTTCTTCCTGGATGACCACCCTGCCCATGATGCTCATCGGCATGACCGGTATCCTGCTGGTCATCGGTTTTCTCGTGCTGGTTGTGATGGCGCTGAACTGTCTCACCCGCCGCAAATAAAGGGTCATAAATGCAAAAAGGACTGCCGTGCAGCGCACGGCAGTCCTTTTTATATCAATTTACTTGCTGATGGAAAGCGTGCCGAAAGCAGTCTCTTCAAAGTGGCTGCTGTACAGCTCCTGCATCAGCTTGATGAGCGAGAGAGTATCCTCTGCACCGGCGGTCTCGTAGCAGGAGTGCATGGCCAGCTGGGGCAGGCCGATGTCCACACAATTCATGGACACCTGTGCCATCGCCAGATTGCCCAGCGTGCTGCCGCCTACCTTATCGGAACGGTTTGCAAAGTATTGCAGCGGCACACCGGCGCGGGCAGCCAGCTCCCGGGCGGCTGCAACGCTCATGCCGTCGCTGGTGTACTTCTGACCTGCGTGGGTCTTGATGACCACACCCTTGTTCATGTAGGTGCAGTTGTTCACATCGGTGTGCTCCGGGTGGTTGGGGTGCACGGCGTGGGCGTTGTCGGCGCTGACCATAAAGCTGGAAGCCACCGCGCGGTGGAAGTCCTCGTCGCTGCCGCCAAGGCTCTGGGCAATGCGGTGCAGCACATCGTACAGGAAGGTGGAAGCTGCGCCCTGCTTGGTGCCGGAGCCGACCTCCTCGTTATCAAAGAAGGCTGCCACGCCGATGGAGCGGGCGTTCTTTGCGGTCAGCAGACCTTTCAGGATGCCGTAGACGCACTGCTGGTCGTCCAGACGGCCGCAGGAGATGAACTCCTCGTTGCAGCCCCAGACGGTGGCTTTTTCCCGCACATAGAGGAACAGATCGCTGCCAAGGATCTGCTCCTCGGACACCTTCAGCTCCTCTGCAATCAGCTTTTTCAGCGCGCCCTCCTCGCAGGCACCGCCCAGCACAGGCAGCATATCCACCTGCTTGTTGAAGGAAGCCTTATCGTTGACCTCGCGGTTCATGTGGATGGCCACGCTGGGGATCATCAGCAGGTCGCGGTCCAGCGCCACCAGACGGGAAACAATGGCGCCGTTCTCCTGCACCAGCACACGGCCCGCCACAGACAGCGGACGATCCATCCATGTGGCGCAGATCATGCCGCCGTAGCCCTCGGTGTTCAGCTTGGTGTAGTTCTGCCCCATGTGGATCTCGGCGTTCTCCTTGATGCGGAAGCAGGGAGAATCCGTATGGGCGGCGGCAACGTTGAAGCTGTAATTCTCCAGCTGGTCGCCCATGCGGAAGGCGATGATGCTGGAACCGTTACGGCAGACAAAGTAGTCCTTGCCGGGTTCCAGCGCCCACTTGCGGCTTTCCAGCAGCTCGGCAAAGCCTGCCTTCAGCAGGATATCCCGCACAGCGGCGGTGGTGTGGTATGCGGTGGGGTTGCCGTCGATGAAGGACAGCATTTCACGGACTTCGGATGCGATCATAAAAATAAACCTCCTAAGGTGTATCTGAAAAGAGCCGGTCAGTGCTGACCGGCCCTTTTTATCGCAAGTCAAGAAATTAGTGCAACATTCAAACAGCATATTTGCGATATGCAATTCAACGCTGTTGCCGTTGCATTAAAAAGTTGAATTGCTATAAGCATATTCAGGTTACTTTTTGGCAGCGGTCTGCTCGCGCTTTGCAAGAGCGGGCAGAATGAATCCCAGCACGGTCAGCACCACGGGGGTGATGACATTCAGTGCAAAGGTGAAGGGGTCCTTATCATACATACCCAGCACGCAGCACACGGCGGTAACGGCAAAGCACCAGCCGCCGAAGAACTTGGCCACGGCCTGATTCTTGACAAAGCGGTACTCGGCGGGGATGGTATCGTAGGCATTGCGCAGGGCAATGTAGGCGGCAAACACCCACAGATAACGCATGGGCATACACACAGAGTTCAGCTTGGTCAGCTGGCGCAGAACGGCAGCCGCACCGGGCACGAAGGACTGTGCCAGAATGATGGAGCCGGACAGCACCGCCACCATTTTGATGCCGTTGCTGTGCACGCCGTGGGCGTTGACCTTGTGCAGAGCCTGCGGGATGAACTGCTTGGTGTGCTCGTTATCCAGCAGCATACGCAGCGGTGCGTCGATGCTCAAAATCAGCACGGCGAACTGGCTGATGACGTTGCACAGCGCGTAGATGATCATGAACAGATCGCCCACATGGTAGTACTGACCCAGCTTCTGGAAAGCCCAGTAGGAGCTGTTGGCAGCATAAGCGTTGAAGCTCTCTGCGCTGGCGTTGATGACGGCGGGGTCGAACATACGGCTCATGGCCAGCGTGCCCAGAATGGCGCAGGCGACCACCATGACGGCCAGCGTGATCATGCCGCGGGGGAAGCCCTTGCTGGGGTTCTCGACCTTATTGACGTAGGGAGAGATCTTTTCGCAGCCGCCCACGGCGAACACCAGAATGGACAGGGACGTGAAGTAGGTGACGTTAAAGTTGGGGATCATGCTGCTGAAGCTCAGGTTGGCGTGGACGTACTCTGCCGTGGGGTTGATGGCCGGGGCAGCGAACATCATCACGATGTACAGCAGGGACATGACGAAGGTGCAGGTGCCTGCGGCGGTCAGCAGCTTTTTCAGGGGGTTCAGACCCAGGCTTGCAATGTAGCAGCCCAGCAGCAGGATGCAGAAGGTAGCCAGCTGGATGTAGCGGGTGGGGAAGGAATCGTAGGTCTCCGCGTTGCGGAAAACCGCCCAGCTCAGCGCCTTCAAAAAGCCGCTGCCCTTGCTGGCGATGTAGGTGATGTGGCACGCCCAGTAGGTCCAGCCGGCGTAGTAAGCCAGCTTGGCGTTGGTGGTCTGGTGCAGCCATGAACTGACACCGCCGCCCTCGTTTTTAAAAGCTGAGCCCAGCTCGCCCACCATCAGCGCATAGGGGATAAAGTAAAGGGCAAACATGAAGATCCAGCTGAAGATGACCTGCGGACCGTTAAAGTACACAAAGCCGTTGGTAATGTTGCCGAAGCCCCAGACCGTAGAAAAGGCCATGAAGGCAAGGGTAAGCCACGAGATCTTTGTGGCTTTTTCTTTGTTAGACATACGGATAATTCCTCTCTTTCTTCTCCACACAGGGCGGAAGTTCCTGTAAGAAGGCCGAGGTTCCGCATACATTTTGCAATTTTTACCAAAAATACAGCAACTCTCGACCAGTCACTTTGACAGTATAGCATAATTGCAGATTGTAGACAATCTGCAATTTCCATAAAATGATTGGTCAAAATTTAGACGTTCAGCCAAATTCCCCTTATTTTGCCGTGCCGTCTGCTGCCTGTCCAGCGCTGTTTGCGCTGCGCATCCGCTCCATAGGCTCCATGTAGTGGGCGTAGACGGCGCGGCAGGCAGCCTCGGTGTCGCCGCTTGCCAGCGCCTCGTACAGCTTGGTGTGGATGCCGTTCTGCCGCTGCGCCAGCGTCTCGTGGTTAGAGCCGCTGTTCGCCCCAACGAGCAGGTTGCCGTAGTTCAGGTCGTCCCAGAATTTCAGCAGTCTGGGCAGCCCTGCCCGCTGCACGATGACCGCGTGGAAGCGGTTGTCATTCTCCACGATCTGCGAAAGATCCCCCGGCCGGACATTGCGCATCTCCTCTAAGATGCCGCGCAGGGTGCGCAGATCCTCCTCCGGGAATTTGCAGTCAAAATAGCGCAGCGCCGTCATTTCCAGATTTGCCCGCAGCAGATAGATCTCGTAGGCGTCCTCCGGTTTCACCCGGCGCACAGAGCACCCCACATTGCGCGAATACTCGACCATGCCCTCCTGTTCCAACTGCCGCAGCGCTTCCCGGATGGGTGCCCGGCTGGAGCCGAACTCCTCGGCAAGCCGCTGCTCAGCCAGCTTTGTGCCCGGCTGCAGCTCCCCGGTAAGGATCTTGCTCCTGATGGCAGAGGTGATACTTTCCCGTAAAGTCTGAAAGGCAAATTCGCCCATGACTTTTATCCCCCTTTTCTCTTCTACACGTTCTTTTTTTGCCGCACGCAGTCCGCAGCCGCTGCCAGTGCAGCCGCAGGCCTGTATTGCGTGCGCCTTATAAGGATACCACGAAACGGTGGAAAAATAAAGTTTTCTGGCAAAAACAGGTACTTTCTCCCCTCTCCGTCATCGAAGGCCTGTACACAAAAAATGCCCCCGGAGGGCTTGTTGCAGCTCTCCGGGGGCATCCTATGTACGTTATGCCTTGGCGCACACGGCCGGCATTTACTCGATCTCGATCAGGTTCGGGTTCTCAGGCAGAGCCTTCGTCTGCTGAGGAGCGGGCAGCTGGATGTGCAGGACGCCATCCTCGAACTTTGCGTGGATATCCTCCTTCTTCACTTCGCCCACATAGAAGCTGCGGGCGCAGCTGCCGGAGAAGGTCTCGCGCCGCACATAACGGCCCTTGTTGTCCTTTTCATCGTTAGAATGGCTGCGCACTGCCTGAATGGTCAGGTAGCCGTCGTTCAGATCCATCTGAACGTCCTCTTTCTTGCAGCCCGGCAGGTCAACGTCTACTTCGTAGCCGTTGTCCGTCTGTTTGACATCGGTCTTCATCATGTTTGCGCCGCGCTTACCAAAGGTGTCGCGGGCTTCGCGGTTCATCGCACGCTCCAGTGCACCCTCGTTCCAGAACGGATCAAAGAGATCATCGAACAGGTTCTCATGAAAAACAGTCGGCATAAACATAAAACATACCTCCAATCCCGGCGTTCGGGTCGGGTATAAAATTACATTTTGAAGCTCCTCGCAAAGGGCTTTCTGGGGAGCCTTGCGGCTCTCCTTTTGCCCTTCCTCCTGAGCACGCCACTGTTATAACACGATTTTTTAGCACTGTCAAGTGTAGAGTGCTAAAATTCATAAAAGAATAATACTTTTGTCACAGCTTCTGCGATTTTATCAAAAATACTGCGCAGCATCGCGTTTATCATACCGCAAGTGGAACAAGCGTTCCTTGGATATACCCCGCAAAATACGCAACACCTGTGCTTGCAGCAATGCAGACGCCCCACAAGACCCATGCGGCAAGCTTTTTGCCGGTCAGCCTGTAAATGGCGTTCCAATACTCCACGTTGCACCATACAAGCGCCGCCGAGAACAAGACCGAGAACCACTGCGCACGGAAGGACAGTTCCATGCTGATAAGCAGATAGTTCGTCAGTGTATAAAACAGGCTTTTGCCCACGATTTCCGGCACACTTGAATGCTTTTGCTGCATATCGGTCACCCGTCTTTCCGTTCAAACCCCAGATACCGCGTGCCCTGAAAGCTCAGCTTTCCGGTGTCGCCTTCTACAAGCATTCCGTAGTCCGAACCATCTACTTCAAGTTCCATGCGGTCACCGCTTTCCACCTGAAAGGTCACATAATAGGTCGTGAACGTATGCGCCATCGTATTGTCCGTATGATGGCGGGAAACGTTCATCCGCTTGGCTACCACAGTGGCCGGGACGGCAAGGCGCGGGGATGCATTATTTTTGCTCCATGTGCGCAGGTTGCCCACCACGGTAAACAGGATCATGCCCAGCACCACCAGAAACACCAGCGGAAACAGGATGCTGAACAGCGCGTCAAACCCACTATAAAACATTTTACCCCTCCAAAATTTCTTCCAGCAGCTGCTTTACATCCTCCAGAAAAGCGTCCTCGCCGAGGGTGTTCATTTTAAAGAACACCGCCTGACTGCCGCCCGCTGCAATGGCCGACAGCCGGATGGGTTCATCCCCGTTCTGGAACAAGGTCAGCGTCAGGCTAAGGCGGTTGCCGCCCACCATGCTGTACCGCTCAAACACCCGCACGCTACACCGGGCGCTGCCCTCCTTAAAGTCGCTGCCGGCTTCCAGCTCTGCCGACCAGCTGCTGTCCGGGATGGCGTGTTCCAGCTTGCGGAGCAGGGTATCGAAGTTCTGGTTGCGGATGGTCTTTTCAAAAATAGCCATAGCTGCCTCCTTTTGCAAAATGCAGTCCCTTTACTCTGAATACGAATGAGAGCGGGCAGCAATTGCAGCGCCCGCCCTTATTTTGCTGCGGTCAAGCTTTCTTTTTTCGCAGCTTGGGTGCGGTGGCGGTGTAGCTCATGTCCAGCACCAGACGGAGCTTATCCTCCGGGGCGCTGCCGTCCAGCGCGGCGGTGATCCAATTTTCCTTATTCATGTGGTAGGCCGGGTAAAAGCCCGGCTCTGCCCGCAGAGAACCGATGAGGATGGGATCACATTTCAGGTTCACGATATCCACCGGCTGCTGTCCGGGCAGACCCAGCTTGCTTCTGGGCACGGTGGTGACCAGCGCAAACCACTTGCGGTTTGCTGCATGGCGGAACACCGCCGACTCCGGGGTGTCCATCCACGGATAGTCTGGCTCAACGCTGTAAGTATCAAAAATGAGCTGTTCCAAGCCCTTGCGGTCCATGGGCTCGCCCCCTTTTACGGCTGCTGTGCCAGCAGCTGCGCCAGCACATCCTCCGGGCGGGGGGTGTGGTTTTTGTATTTTGCCCGCAACGGGGCGGCGGCGTTGTCCATGATGTAAGGCACGCCCACCACGTCCAGCATGGTCTCGTCGTTGTAGTTATCTCCAAAGGCCATGACCTGTGCGGGGTCGATGCCAAGGGTGCTGCACACGCACTGTACCCCGATGCCCTTGTTGGCAAAGGTGGTATCGATCCAGAACGGGCCCGCCACGGCGCAGTTTGCCTGCTTCCAGCGGGGCACAAAGCGCTCCACATAGTTCTCCACACCCTCGTGCAGGTACACCGACACCTTGGTGATGTCCTCCGGCACCTCGGCGGGGCTATGGATGATCTGGTAGTGGTTGCCCACAAACTGCACCCGCTGCAGCATCCCAAGGCCGCGCTCCATCAGGTAGGCAGTGTTCTGGCCGGAGAGCATCACCTCGCCCCGCCCCTCGCTGCGCGTCCACATATCGTTGGCAATTTCCTCTGCCAGCGCCCGGGGCATGGGATTTTTGGCGATGCACTGTTCTTCCTGAAAAATAGTGCCGCCGTTTTCACAGATAAACACGCAGCAGTCCGCCACCGGTGCAAAGAGCTTGCGCAGGCTGGTATACTGCCGCCCGGAGGCCGGGCAGAACCAGATCCTCCGCTGATGCAGCGCCCGGATCTGGTCGAATATCTCGCCCTCCAGTTCCTTTTTACCGTATTGCAGCAGCGTACCGTCAATGTCGCTGCAAACCAGTCTGATGTCCATGGCTGTCGTTCCCTTTCCGTTTTTTCTTATTTTACCACGGTTTTCCGCTGCGGAAAAGCCCCGGTCACGGCTTTTGCATCCTTTCCCTGTGCCGCTCAGCGCTTGGGCTGATAGTGCATACTGGATACATTATAAATCGTGACAAAGGCCTTGGGGTCCTCGCGGTTGATGAAGTTCATCAGCTTCTGATACTCGTTTTTGTCCACGATGGTAATGATCTCGTTGTGCTTTTCAAAGTTGTATGCACCGATAGCCTCGTACATGGTGGCACCACTGTGCAGGTCGTTGATGATGAACTGCCGCAGCGCCTCTTCCTTCTCGGTAATGATGCACACCCGGCGCTTGATGCTGTTATCGAAGATGAAATGATCCAGCACCATGCCATTGAAGTAGGTACCAAGAATGCTCAGCACCACGGTCTTTTTATCGTAGACAAGGGCAGCGGAAAGTGCCACGCACATGCCCGAAAGGGACATAGCCTTGCCCAGTTCCATGTGCAGATACTTATTCATGATCTTTGCCACGATATCCAGCCCGCCTGAGGATGCGTTGCGGTTGAACAGGATGCTCAGACCCACGCTGACCACCAGAATATAACACAGCACATCCAGTTCCTGACTGCCTGTCATGGAGCCAAAATCCGGGAACAGCCGCTCAAAAAGCCCCAGAAATACCGGCAGCATCACGCTGGTATACACGGTTTTTGCGCCAAACTCCCTGCCGCAGGTGAAAAAACCGATGATGAGCAGCACGGTATTCAGCACCATAGTAATGACCGAAAGCGGCAGCGGCACAAAATTAGAAAGCACGATGCCAAGGCCGGAAATACTGCTGACGGATGTATGGCTGGGTGCCAGAAAAAAATAGACCGCCGCCGCAATGATAGCGATAGCTCCGGTCAGGATAGCCGTCTCCTTGGCGATTGCGGGGTAGTTCAGCTTCTTGTTTGTCATTGTTGCTCCTCCAAGCTTTTGTTTTCCGCCTTCAGTATACCATGCTTTGCGTTTATAGGAAAGCACCCCCGGCAAAAGACTAAAAAACGGGTCAGAAACACCTGTGGGGGTTTCTGACCCGTTTCCTAATATCTTATCGGTTCACGAAGTTCAGCACCAGAACCAACAGCAGCATATGCACAGGGTAAAAGGCGTAGCAGGCATACTGGAACGGCTTGCTGTGGTAGCCCTGCCGCCCGCGGTACAGCCAGATAGGCACCAGTGCCAGCAGCGCCAGCCCCTGCTGGCAAAGCTCAAAGTCCATACCGAAGAGCTGGATGGGGTACATAAGCCCGCCCAGCAGTTCCACGTTGACCCAGTACAGCGCCGCCAGCTGCCCCAGCAGGCACCACCACTTGCGCCCATGGAAGAAGTAAAAGATGAACACGGTCAGCACACCGGTGCCGTAGTAGTCCACCATGCCCAGCGTGCCCAGCACTGCGCCTGCCGCCACCACAAGGGCGGATACCAGCAGGTACATCCATGTTTTCTGCTTTTTGCGCACGGTTTCCATCAAATGGACGCCCAGAATGCCCAAAAGCAACGTCCAGATGACGTTCTGGTGCACCGGGTAGAACCATGTGCCGCCGTACATCAGGTCGAAGGGGATCTCTGAAAGCAGGGCAAACAGCAGCAGACGCAAGGTGTATTTTTTCAGGTCGTGGGTGTGGAAGTAGCCCTCCACCGCCATAAAGGCAAAGATGGGAAACGCCACCCGCCCCGCGCAGGTCAGCCATTCCTGCGCAGGCAGCAGGGTCGCCCACAGGTGGTCCATCAGCATCAGCGCCATGGCAAGGATATGAAGTGCCGCAGCGCTCAGGTCAAAGCGGGTCGCGGCAGTGGAATAGATCGTTTTGGTTGACATGATCATACCTCGTTTTTGTCGAAATTCAGTCGTTCTGTCTGGAATACGAACGAGCCCCGCAAAGAATTGCAGCCCCGGCAGCTTTTCCCGCCGGGGCTAGTCTGCTGCTTTATTTTTTCTGCTGCGAATACCCCAGACACAAAAAGCTGGAGCCAAGGCAGAGCCACACCACCGCCGTGGAGTGACCCTCGCCAGTGATAAAGTTCAGCGCCGCAGCAAGATAAAACAGCAGTCCACCGAGATAAAACAGGTTGCACTTTTTCATAGTACGTCCCTTCGGTTTTGGTTTTTTCACCGGCTATTTTGGATACGGCAAGCGCAGGGGCGGCTGCCATTTTTTGTGTGCACAGGGGCGCAAAGCGCCCGCCCGGCACGCAGAAGGTGTGCGCCCGCAAAATCTGCGGGGGCAAAATCATGAAGGGTGGCTTGTCTGCCTGCCCATGGAGACGTAAGCACGGTAGCAGGAATGCGGGAAAAAGCAAGGGACGGTTTCGGCGAAAAAGCGTCTGGCGGTGGCGGAAAAGCCGAACGCAAGATTTTTTCATATTATGCTGGCTCGTAAGGTGAGCCGTACCGAAGCTTCCTTGCGGAAATGTGCAGCCTTATAGTTCATCTGCACCTGAACCGGCAGCCGTGCACCCGGCGCTTGCCGCACCCAAAATAGCCGGTAGAGTGCTCATTTAGTTTTTGGCGTTTTCCAGATAGGTCTCAAAGGCTTCGGCAAAGCTGGCGTTCACATCAAAGGGGACGGTGTAGTCCACCTTGGAGGTCACAAGGCAGAGGTCCAGCCGGTTGGAAGTCTCGTCTGCCTGCCGGTTCAGTTTGCCCAGCGCCGCATGGATGACCTTGCGGTCGTAGTTGATAGTAGTCACCCGCTTCACATCGCAGCAGTAGGAGATCTGGTTGCCCTCGGCGTTGAAGC